>Ga0099364_10007340_pt1 | contig 15766 bp, 14 predicted proteins | sample TergutTh196P3_FD_73070 | JGI IMG/M metagenome (GOLD analysis project Ga0099364, IMG submission 73070) | Microcerotermes parvus P3 segment gut microbial communities from Pointe-Noire, Republic of the Congo - Th196 P3 | ecosystem: Host-associated > Arthropoda: Insects > Digestive system > Gut ...
TCGGCTGCTGCTATTCCAAGCATTGAAAAGGTATTGAAGGCAGGCGACGAAATTATGGTGCAGGTTATCAAGGAACCTATAAACACCAAGGGTGCCAGGCTCACAACGCATTTGAGTTTTGCGGAGCGTTTTTTGGTTTGCATGCCTAATTCAAACTTTATAGGCATATCAAAAAAAGAACGCGATTTTAACAAGCGCAAAGTTTTCAAAAACCTTGTTCGCCAGCATAAAGCCCCTGATGTGGGCTACATTGTGAGGACCCAGGCTCTGTTTGAATCTGAAAACGAAATTGTTAAGCAAATGCGCAAGCTAGAAGAGAAGTGGGAAATAACAAAAAATAATTTTGTGGAATTTCCATCCGAAAGCTGCATTTACAAGGAATCAAATTCTGTTGAGCAGTCCATAAGGGAATATTTCAACGAGTTTACGGAATTTGTTTATGTTGACGATGAAAATGAATACCAGAATATTCGCGAATATTTAGGCGGCGCTAACCCTGAAAATCTGCAAAAAATTAAATTGTGGAAGGGTAGGGAGAGCCTTTTTGAATCTTTTGGCGTGGAAGATGATTATGAAAAGTCTCTTTCAACAAAGGTTTATTTGCCGCGCGGCGCATATTTGGTTATTGAGCAGACGGAAGCTTTGATGTCTATAGATGTGAATACGGGTTCCAGAGTGCAGGGCAATAACCAGGGCAGGGTATTTTTGGAAACGAATTTGGATGCAGCCAGAGAAATTGCAAAGCAGCTTCGCTTGCGCGATGTTGGCGGTTTGGTGGTTATAGACTTTATTGACATGGAAAGCGATGAAGATAAAAACGCCGTTGTTGATGAGTTTAGAAAAGCCATTCGCTTTGACAGAACTCCGCTGAATTTTTCCGCAATTTCGCAGTTCGGTTTAATGGAAGTCAGCCGCAAAAGAGTGCGAGCCAATTTGGCTAGCGAAAAGCACAGCAACTGCCCAATGTGCGCAGGCTCCGGCATTGTGTACAGCATGGAAGCAACGCTTTCTTTGATAGACCGCTATCTTGCGCGCATTGCCAAAAAAAGCAAAATGAGAAACGTTCAGCTTGTTGTGGCTCCATCTCTAGCCAAACTTTTGAGCGATGACTACGGCCGCATGTTCCACTACCTTGAGCACAAACACTCATTGAGCATAGAACTAATGGAAGCCGAAGACCACGCTTCTCACCAATTCTCTTTTTTCAACCCCGAAACAGAGGAAGACATAACGGAAAAATTCGCTTTTTATAATTGAGAGTTGGAATGCAGATTTATATTTAGTTGAGAGTTGAGAGTTGAGAGTTGAGAGTTATATTTATTTTATAGGGGTAAGTTTCCCCCTCGCCGCTACTTTGTGCGCGGCTACCCCCTCGTGCCCATTCATAAAACCAAAGCATTTAACTCTAAGTCAACTCTCAACTCTCAACTCTCAACTCTCAACTAAAAAACAAGTGTATGAACAAAAGCGAAATAACGTGGTTTAGCGGTTGGGCTAGTGATGTTTCTGTTTGGGAAGATGAGATTTATGAGCGTTTTCCCAATTTTAGCCATAGGTTTGTGGATTATTTTGATTTGATTTCTTATGATGAAATAATTCCAAAGTCTGGGATTGCAATTGGCTGGAGCATGGGAACTCTTGCGCTTTTGCAGAATTTAGACAAAAAGCCATTGGAGCAGAAATGGATTTTGGTTTGCCCTATTGCGGATTTTTGCGCAGAGGGATGCTGGTCCTTATCTGCGGTTAGAGCCACTCGGCAGGGGATTTTGCAGAATACAAAACAGACTTTGATGTCTTTTTCTGCTATGATGGGCGATGTTCAAAAAGAAGAAAGAGAAAAATGGGTAGAAAATGCCATGCGATATTCTCCAAAGCAGCTGGCGCAGGGCCTTGATTATCTAATGCAGAAAAAAGTGGATTTAACGCTTAAAGAAACAAAAAATATAGAACTGATTTTCGGCGAAAAAGACAAAATTGTTCCACTTGCGCAAAAAAAGCTGTTTCCAGAGAGTATCTCTGCGAAAGTTTGCGAGAATTTGGGGCATTGGCTGCTGGATTATGCGCGCACCGCGCCCTTGTCTGCGCTTGTGGCTAGTTAATTATTTCACCTTTCACCCCTTGACAACGCCCAAAAATTTTTCTATATTATATACAGAACTTTGGGGAGCGCATTATTATATGATTAGCTAGCAAGGAGGCTATTATGCGTTTATTCGCTACTGTGCTTGTTGTTATTATATTCATGGCATCTTTTTCTCACGGGCGGAACTTGGCTTCCATCCGCAGGGATGCTTTTACTGTTGGGGTTAGCAAGGCAGATTCTGCTGCAGAGTACGATTTTATATCGGAAATTACGGCGAAAATGAAATTTTCGAGGTTTAGGCTTGTTGCTTTTGAAAATGCGAATGCAGGGCAAAGGTTGCTCTTGGATGGCAAAATAGATGCCATAATTGCGAAAATAAATTATTCGCCACGCCTGGAAAATAATTTTTTGGTCTCGGACCCCTACGCCAAAACCGAAATAGCAGTTGCTGCTCTGGCAGAAAACAACGAAATTTGGACGCTGGCAAATTTGAACGAAAAAACGCTAACCTTTCTCCCAAAAGACGTGTCTAGCGAACAAATTCAGGGCTTTTGGCAAAACTCAAAGCCAATAGCCGCTCAAAACCTAAGCGACGCCATAAAATTTCTGCAAAAAGGCGAAGCCGCAGCCATAATAGCAAATAAACAAACCTTGGAAGCAGAAAACTCCACGCTAAAAATATTCCCAAACAAACTAGCCGAAAACGACATAGTAGCCCTATTCGCCCCAAAATCCAAAACTCTGCAAGAAGAATTCAACAAAACCTTGAAAAAGATGGGCAATGAACAATTTACAATGAATAATGAAAAATCCAGCAAATCCTTAAATCCTGAGAATCTTGGTCCAGACAATAAAGTTAAAATTATGCGCTTAATTGATGAGCTAAAAAAAGAACTTGAACTTCTTCAAAAGGAGCTTAAATGAATGCTTTTTATGAACAGGAATTGAAAACTTTGCGGTCTTTGAAAAATGTTGAACTGAACTTTGAAACTGAGCAAATTTTATTTGGCGTTGCCGCTTTGACCGCAAGAATACGCAGAGAAATTGCGGAAACAGAAAATGAGATAGCCAGAGATTTTGTGGAGAGCATTGCTCCAGAAATGCTTTTGCCATTGCCAGCGCGTTCTTTGGCAGAGATTGTGCCTTCTCCGGCGGATAATTCGGCTAGGGAAATTCCAAGCGGCGCTTTGCTTAGCTCCAAGAGCAAAAAATATGGCGAAAAACCGTTTTTTTGGCGGGTAATTGGCACGCATAAATTAAATCCTTTGCAAAGAATTACTTCGGTCAAGGTTGTGGAATCGGAGGGTTTTGATTGCTTGGAGTTTGAAAGCAGCGGCGATGGGCCTTGGGTTATTTATATAAATGGCGAAAGCGAGTTTGCTTGGGCTTTGTGGCATTTATTGCTGGAACATGGAAAACCGCATATTATAGCAAAACCGCAAAATCCTTGGGAATTGTGCAGGGACTTTTTTTGTTTTGAAGAGAAGTTTAGATATATTTACATGGAAAATTTGCCTAAGAGAATTAGATTTGCCAAGAAAATTCCAAAGAATGTGAGCGCAGAAAATTTTAAGCTTAACGTTTTGCCTGTGGAAAATGCTTTTGAGCAAAATTTGGAGCCTGTTCTTTTGGAAAACGGAGTTTTTGAAACTAAAATCTTTCCAAATGAAGAAAGGCAAACAATTTTGCATTTGAAAGAAGTTTTGGCCGGAAATATGAAAAAGGCAAGTTTTAAGGAAGCTAAATTTCGCTATGATTCAAATGAGATTCGCTTTGCAAATTTGCCGCCAGAGGCAGATATGCTTTCCGTTTTGGCTGTTGTTTGCGATGGAATTTCTGCGGTTTTGGAGCAGGGCAGCGCTTTGCAGGCTAAGAATCCCGCTATGCAAATGTGCAAAATTAATTCTGTGATTGATGCTTTGCCTTTTTTGCCGCCTATTGTTGAACGAGAAAGGGAGTGGAAGATTTTGGGTTTGCTGCAGAAAAATTATTTGAGATTTTTTGAAGGCGATACGTTAAAAAATGCCCTTGAAATGCAGCTTTGGAATGCTCAGGGAAAGCGAAATTATTTGGTGCATGGCATTAAGAAAGTCTCTTTGGAAAGCAAAAACGCTGTGCACAAAGGCTGCCTTGTTCCAATGGCGAGCGTTAAAATAGTTTTTGATATTAACAGCCGTGAGTTTTCGGGGATTTTGCATGCGATGGGCGAGATGCTTTTTTATTTGTTCAAGAAAATTTTTATCTGCAATATGATGGTAGAATTGATTTTGCGTGTTGAGCCTTTTGGGATGGAGCTGAAATGGGAGTAAAAAATTCTGTTTTTGAGTGGCTGCTCTCGTGGTTTTCAAATAAAAATGAAAGCAGAACGCTCCGCATAATCGGGAGCAATTCGCTGAAACATCCGAGCGGCGATATAGATTTTGCGCGAGCGGAAAATGGCGAGGTTTTGCTTGCGTTAAATGAAATGAGTTTATGCGGAGCGGATTCCCCTTTGCCAGATTCTTTTTTGAGAGGAATTAGAACAGAACGCGAAGATTCCGCAGCTTTAGCGGAGTTTTTAAATATGCTTCAGCATTACTTGGCAATGCTCAGATTTAATGCGATTTTGGAAAAAAGCAGTTTTTTGATGCATTGCTTGGGCAACGAAAAATGGCAAAATCGCTTTGCTCTGTATGATGAAAAATTTTCTCCGGAAAGTTTGAGGCGTTTTTTTGCAAAAATGTTCCCTGATTGCAAAGTTGAGGTTCATTGTTTTGAACCATTGAAAATTGAAAATCCCGCTCCGTTTTTCTTGGGCAAAAATTTGAGCGGAACAAATCTTTTAGGAAAAACCTGCACAAGCCTAACTCGGGCAATGCGCGTTGATATTAGCGAAATGCCTTTGGAGCAAAGCATAGAATTGAAAAGGAAAAAAGATTTTTTAAGCGTAAAATTTCCTTTCAAAATAAAGTTGAATTTCAAAAGCAAAGCCAATATATCTGGCAATAAAAAATTATCAGAAAACTTTTGGCTGGGAAACAAAAACCATGAAGACTTCAAATGGGAGAAATGGCTATGAAAACTATCGGGAAAATCTTGATAATCGGGGTTATCGGGGTTCAGACAAATTGCATGCAGTTGGAATATATAGAAGTTCCCGATGAGAGTTATGCGCAAGAATTGAATTCTTCAAGTTCGGAAGCGGAAGAACTCAATTCTTCAAGTTCTTCCAGCTTGGAAAGCGTAAAGCTGCAGATGGGGCAGCATATTGTTCATAAGGGCGTGAGTTATTATGAAGCAATTATTTTATGCAACAAAATGTCTCTTGAAGAGGGCTTGGATACGCTTTATCGCTATGATAAGCCTATATTTGCGGAGGGTTCTCTTTTTTGGCTGCCAAATTTGCAGGTTTTGGAAAATCGCTCTGGTTATAGATTGCCAACCAAGGAGGAGTGGATTTTGGCTTATGAGAATGGCGAAATAGATATTGAGGAAAATGTTGGCGAGTGGCTTTATGGGGATGTAAATTCTCAGTATAGCGTTTTTGAACTCGCTCCGAATTTTCTAAGAGCGGTTGGTTTGTACATGGAAAGAGAAGGATATCCGGTTTATGGGATGAGAGTGGTTTTTGTTCTAAATTGCCTGCCCAACTATGAATAAGAATGATAGAATGGAAAATATCAACATGCTTAAATACGCTCCGAAACGCAAACGTGAATTTTGTAAAGCGTTAGCTCCGTTAATCGCAAAAAATAGCATTGGGACAAGAATCGGCGCAATATAACGAAAATCTTGCAATGGACTTGCGGAATAATAAGCTCTCGTAAAAATTAGACTTGCTATTAAGGCAACAAAAAACAGCAAACTTGGCAAATTTTGCATTTTTGTATTTAAGATTCCATAAAAAATCAACAAAAAGAAAGTTAAATTCAAGACATTTAAGGCACTAGCAAGAGTATTTCCAAAATTAGAATTCCATACTCTGTATTCCCCAAAGAGAGTGGATTTCATAAAGAAATTCCAAAAATATTGTCGGCCGCCACTATTGCTTCTAGTGTTGGTATATGGTTCCATTAAGTAATCTTTCATATCAAAATAAATAAAACTGCCTAAATGAGTTTTAATATACAACTCGGAAGGCAAATCTCGCACACTCACTAAAGTTGGCGTTTCATTGCGAGAAAAATCAGCAATAATTCTATGCTGAGAAATAGATATGGAAAAAATAGTAATGATAAAAATTAAAACTATCATTTTAAACTGTGGCAGCCTTTCGAAGTAAAATATGCAGCACACAAAAACAGCAAATAGAACTCCCAAAATAACGAAGCCTGTAGATTTAAAAATAATAGCAATTCCAGCTCCTAAAAATGCTAATAGCAAATGCTTGTTTTTTCGCTTATTCCACCACATTTGAGTAAATAACATGCACATTAAAGCACCAAAATAAAATGGCACATCGTTTCCTATTCTAGGTGCAGTTATAACAAAACCAGGCCAAAGCACAAAGAGCAGACTAGAAAGCATGGCAAATCTGCTGCCATTAAAAAGCCTGTATAAAAGAGCAACTCCAAAAGCAAGAGAAGCAAAAGAAAAAAGCATTGAAATTTGTTGCAAGGCACGAAACGAGTGGTATGGATTTACCTTATCAAAAAAGCTTTTAATTCCTGCGCTCATTAAATAATACAAGGGAGGATGGTTGCAACTCCAACATTCATCGGTTTTGGGAATTTGCTTATTTTCAATTATCATGTTTGTGTATATTGAATGTCCCCAGCTCATATCATAAACTCTTTCTGTTGGACCCGTATAAGAAAAATAAATCAATCTTATGCTTATTCCTAAAAGGACGAAAAAAGTTGCGAAAAAGCCAAATTTTAATTTTTTCAAAATTAAAGCAAAAGAAAGCAGAAAAAGCAAAACAAAAATATAGTGCATAAAAGAAAGAGAAGCAAAGCCGCTATGAGCAGTTTCAATATGCAATCCGCCCAAGCCACCGCCAGAATTTATTATACGAAGCTCAAATTGATTTAAACCACTTTGAACATATTTTGAAAAATCGAAATACGCTCCATTTCCATAATCGCAAAGTCCCTTGATGCCATCAAGTGGAATTTTTTTTCCGTTAACCCAAATTTCTTGTATGCAGTCGTCTGGAATTATATTAAATTTTGCTAATTTGTTATTTTTAACTGATAAATTGAAAGATACAAGAAGCGTTTCATTATGCTTCATATCAATTGAATATGGCAATTTTATATTTTCCGTGCCATTATTTCTTGTAGCTTTTACATCTGATATTTCCAAACGAAAAGAAATAACAAGATACGTAGCTAAAAGAAGTGGCAACAAATAAAATAAAGGTTCATGCAAGATTTTTTTAATTTTCACTTCTAAAACTCCCTAATTAAAAGCCGATCCAATTATAAACATTAAAGATAGAAAAGAAAATAGACCTATAATGCAATATGCGGTTATTCTAATTGAAAAGTGTGAGATTTTATTTGCTCCATGCATTATGAAGGCACACAAAGGAAGTACTATCGGCATTATATATCTTGTATCTTGCATGCAAGAAAGTGGATACATTACTCTATTTGCGACAAGAGATGCTAACAGAGCAAGTAAAAATAACATTGCAGGGAAAAATTTTCTGTCACTGGCAAAAAGCCCTGCAATAAATAAAGCAAGCAAAGGAATAGTTATAGCCGCAAGCATTAGTGCTAAATTTTGACCAAAATTCGTATTCCAAACTTTGTACTCTCCAAATAGCGAACTTTTTATGGCAAAGTTTAAAAAATACTGTCTTCCTCCTTTATCGTTATACGTATCTAAATAAGGTACGGTTAAGTATTCTTTAACATCAAAATATGCGTAGTTGCCTAATGAATTGTTAACTTTTAATCTAGAATTAACTGTTGTTGTATTTGCTATATAAACTTTTTCGCCTTTTATTGCAGTTATTATAGTTCTTCCTTGAGCGGCAAAAATTGATGCTAAAGCTATAGCTATGCAAATGGCTATTGTTTTTATAGAAGCTAATTTAAAAGAATGCAATGTTCCAATTAACCAAATCAAAATCCATGCACCTGCTACGGCCAAAGCAGTGCTTTTGAACATTATTCCAAGAGCAGCTCCAATACTTGCTAAGATCATATATTTTGCTTCCCGTTCGTTCCACCATTTTTGCGTATAGTAAATGCAAATGAACATTCCTAAATATGCTGGAACATCATTGCCTATTCTTGTAGAACATATAACGAAACCTGGCCAAGAAACAAAAAGCAATCCTGATAAAAATAAAAAACGACGGCGAAAATTTAAGTTTTGCAAAAAAGCAATTCCAAAAATAATAGAAATAAAAGAAATTAACAATGCAAATTTGACAAGGATATACTGGTAGTGTTCAGGGAAAAAATTTTTTATCGAAGCGCCAAACAAATAGTATAACGGCGGGTGGTTTGAGCTCCATGTTTCTCCAACGGAAGGAATACGTGACTCATCTGCTATTATGTCTATGTACTCCAAATGCCCCAGAACATCGTAAACTCTGTCAAAGATATCTGTATAAGATGAATACACAAGCCTTATCGCAATTCCCAAAATAATCAAAAATACAGCAGTTTTTGAAAAATTTAATTTTTTCAAAATTAAGGCAGTGGTTATTAGCAGCAAAGCTGAAAATAAGATATGCTTAAATTCAACAGAAGAAAATCCAGTGCGCGCATAATCTATTCTCAATCCGCCAGGACCGCCATGGTTCTTTATCTGAAATTCAAATTTATTCAATCCTTCTTGTATATATTCAGAAAAATCAAGCACAGTTCCATTGTTGTAATCACAAGAATTTTTTATTAATTCTTGCGGGAATTTTTTCTCATTTATTTCAATGCTTAAAATGCAGTCATCAGGAATAACTTTGTAGATAGCTTTTTTTTTGTTTTTAACATTTATATTAAAAGAAACTGAAAAATCTGAATTTTCTTGAATATTTTTTGAAATTGGAAGAGACTCAGCATAAGATACTCCATTTGTAGTTAATGCAACATTGCTGATACTCGTTTTTGGAATAATCCAAAATCCAGTAAATGCAAGCAGTGGCAGCAAGTAAAGTAAAGGTTCACGTAATTTTTTTATAATTTCCATTATCTTTCCATTTTATTTTGCGGAGAATCCTCTATTTTTCTGCATACTGCCAACAGAGACAGGCCTGGCAGGTAAATACGAAATAGCGCCAAAAAAGCGCAAATACGAAAATCAATGTTTAGAATGGCATAGATAAACCGTGTTATTATATGTTTTTCGCTAAAATTCCAGCCGCCAATACCTGTAGGCTTTGCTGTTTTTATTTTTTTTAACAACAAACCTGCTATACGCGCAAAAAATAAGCTAGAATAAAAATAATGACTTTTTTCTATGCAGAGATTCTGGGAACGTATTAGAGTCAGCAATTGTTTTTTATTGTATCTGCGGTAGTGTTTTAAAAATATATCATGCTCGGAAAATAAAAATTGGAAAGCAGGCACAGTAATAAATACCAAACCTCCTACAGGTATTTTTTCCAGTATTTTTTTTAAAAATACAGTTTCGTCTTCAATATGCTCAATAACATCCATAAGCATTGCGCCGCATTTGTCATTTAAATTCGGAAGATCGGAAATATCGTTAAGGCAATGAATATTATCTATAACTTCTGATTTTTCGTTATATCCTGCATCTACCGCATATATAGGGCCGGGAATAAAAGATAATAGTTTTGATGCAAAAAAGTGATCTCCGGCGCCAATATCGGCTGCAGAACTCAAGTTGTGCTTTTTGACAATATTTAAAATACATTGCGCTCTTGACAATTCCCATGGATGGCGATTTTCATTTGATGTTTTCTCTATCAAATCCATTGTTTTTCTTCCTGTACTATATATTGCGGCCTTTGTTTGGTTTCAGTATATATTTTTGCCATGTATTGCCCCAGTATGCCAGTGGTAAAAAGCTGAACTCCTGAACAAAAAAGGATTATGCAAATAGTTGATGCCCAGCCGTCTACAGGGTCACCAAACATTATTTTGCGAATAACTATAAGCATTATGAGTAAAAACGAAGCCAAAAATAACAAAATCCCCAATATAGAAGCTATGGCAAGAGGCTTTGACGAAAAAGCAATTATGCCATCAAAAGAATACAAAAGCAATTTCCCAAAAGACCATTTTGTTTCTCCCGTAGTTCGTCCAATATTTGTGTATTCAAACCACTTTGTTTTAAAACCAAGCCATGGAAAAATTCCTTTTGAAAATCTATTCCTCTCCTGCAAAGCCAAGAATGCTTCTAAATATTTTCTATTCATCAAACGAAAATCACGTGCTCCATCTACAATTTCTATGTCAGAGAATTTTTTCATAAATGAGTAAAAACGCCTAGCGAAAAAAGAGCGAATTATTGGTTCTCCAATGCGGTTTACTCGTCGGGTTCCTGCGCAATCGTATTCTCCAGAAGCAACGGCTTCCAGCATTTGCGGAATAAGAGACGGCGGATCTTGCAAGTCTATATCCATGGTTGCTATAAATTGCCCGTTTGCTCTTTGCAACCCTGCAAGCATGGCAGCTTCTTTTCCAAAGTTGCGAGAAAAAGAAATATAATTTACATTATTATTCTGAGCAGCTAATTGCCGTAGAATGTTTAAGGTATTATCCGTTGAACCATCGTCTATAAAAATAAATTCAATCTGTTCGTTTATTTGCGCAAGTATTTTAATTGCTTCCTCATAAAATAAAGGGATGCTTGCATCTTCATTAAAACAGGGGATAATCACGGATAGATAGGGATTTGCTGTGCTCATATTTTCCTTTTCTCCGCAAACACCACGTTGCGGCGCAGAGCGAAATTCAAAACAAAGCCGAGGCCTGCGGCAAGCGTTTTGGAAATAATGGCAGGGGCGCCTATAGCGTGGAAAGTCCACATTAGCCAGTAATCCGCAATGCCCATAATCACAACGCCAATCAAGTAGATAGAGAATTCTCCAAAAGTGCTCCACCTTGCCTTGTGCCTGAATAGAATTGTGATGCAAAGCAAATAATTAACAAGAGTGGAAGCAATATATGCAATTATAATGCTCGACTCTAATTCAAAAATAGCGGGCAGGGCGAAAAAATGATGCAATGCGGCGAATACGGCTACATTCACAGACAAAGAAAATCCGCCTATGAAAAAGTAGAGCAATAACTGCATGGGAATAGGAGCGGTGTTTGCAGAATAGTGCAAAATGCAATACAAAGCTCTAACGCCGTCTTTCCAGCCTATTTTTTTGCCTTCTTCGTATGAGCGAGGTTGATAATCAATAGCACATTCATAAACTCTGGCGTCAGATTGCGCAATCCTTGTCGTTAGCTCAGGCTCTATGCCAAAACGATTTTCTTTGAGCTTGGGGAGCATGGGCAGCAATGTCTCTCGGCGAAAAAGCTTATAGCAGGTTTCCATGTCTGTAATGTCAAGGTTTGTGCACATATTGGAAGCTATGGTCAAAGCTTGATTCATAAAGGTGTGCCAAAAATAAAGAACGCGGTGCGAGCTTGGACGCAAGTAACGGCTGCCAAAAACCACATCTGCCTTGTTTTCCAGCAACGGCTGCAAAAGCTCTGTGTATTGCAAAGGGTTGTATTCCAAATCCGCATCTTGAATGCCTATAAAATCGCCTTTTGCTTTTGCAAAGCCAGTGCGCAAAGCGGCGCCCTTGCCTCTATTGATTTCATGTTTTAAAACATGGATTTCTGGATGTTCCTGTGCCAGCTCATTTGCTATAGCCAGGCTGTTGTCTTTTGATTTATCGTCAACAATTACTATTTCCAAATCTATGCCAGAATTTTTCAATTCCAAGCATTTTTTTACGCACTTTTTTAATGAACGTTCCTCATTGTAGCATGGAATTACAAGAGTTAGCATTGCTACCTTATTCTAATGACAAATGCAGATATATTGTACAAAGAAAGCTCTCTGGCTTTATCTTCTGCCTCTGATTTTTTTCTGAAGTTCCCGCCTCTGAGTTTATAGAAGGGTGCGTCAAAAATCATTTGGATTTCGTAGCCGGTTTGGGTTCTTAGCGTTGCCCGCCTAGCTTGTGCGGCATCAAAATTTACAATGGCATCAAATTGCAAAACGTATGCTTCGTTTGATTCCTTGCCTGTGCTCTTAGGCAGCGGAACTTCGCTGTAGCTTGTGCGGTGCGAGGAATCCAAAGGCGGAAGCTGGAACTCCTTGCCTCTGAAAAGCGAATCTAAATCGGTTGGGACTTCGCTGTTTGCGAAAACCAGAAAAGACATAAAAAATGTCGCTGCTGCTATATGTTTTGCTATTTTTGCCATAATGAGATTTCTTTTTTCAAATCGCTCAATACAAAATAGTAAAAAAATTGACATCAAACACTGGATTAGGGTTTGGATTTTGATTATTATAGCAGGTTTGCTTACCTGGTACGGCAGAATTTACGAGCCAAAGCCTGTGTTGACCCGCGTAAATGAGTTTGCGGTTTGGATAATGCCCCATAAAAACGGCTTGGGAGCGCTGGCTGTTCTGCCAAATGACGACAATGATTCAAATAACATTAAAACAGGCCTAAGAATTTGGATTTCGCCTCCAGACTCGCTTTTGCTTTTTGAGCAGAACAGCGCTCTTAGATACAGAGGCAAAAACATAGCGGTAGTTGGGGATAGCTTGAACGACAAGCTAAAAGAGGATATGCTTTCCACTTTGGATGCCAACGGGAATTTTTACTGGCTTGGTCCTTTTAACAAAGAGCTTACGGGCGAAGATATTTTTGCGGAGCTGAAATTTTTTGACGGCAAGCCTCAAGACTACATTTTTGACCTTATATACGAGGGTTATAAGCTCCGTTTTTTTGGTTCTCAAATTGCGTTGGATTCAGTTGCGCCAGAGCCTCTGAGCGTGGCAATTCTGATGTTCAAGCCCCAAAATGAACCGCCTTTCTTAAATGATGATCAGGTTCAGGCTTTGATTTGGAATGGAAAAAACGAAGGTTTGAATTTCAGCCGCATTGCGTTGAACCATCCTAATGCAATGGCTTTGATTTCTGATAACAAAAAGTATGGACTAGGAGCCAGACGACTGCATATTAAAGACTGGGACCCGGGTTATTAATCTATAAAAAACAAAGTCGCATTTAAAGGAAGGTTTAAATGCTACACCTATAATATAGATTATTTTTTCGATTTGTGACCATTTTTTTTAATTTTAGTCATTTTTTAGTAATTTTTCGTCAAAAAACCGTCATTTTGCCCCTATTTTATCTTTTTTTTCAGCGGTCAAATGTCGCATTTAAACCTTCCTTTAAATGCTACACGAGGTTGCTGAAAATCGTGTAAAAGAGTAGGCTTGTTTAAAACAAGGAGGACGTTATGTCTACTCAAAAATTCAAAAAGGGTTTTACCCTTATCGAGCTAATGGTTGTTATAGTGATCATTGGCATTCTAGCCGCCATCGCCATACCAAAGCTGTTCGGAATGACCGCAAAGGCAAAAGCACAGGAGATTGGTCCAGCTGCCGGCACATGGAGCAAATTGCAAACTGCGTATGTCTTGGAAAAAGGCAGCCCAGGCAGTTTTGTTGATATTTCCTATATCCCTCCCGGTGGAGATCCGAACAGTTTTACTTGCCAAACAAATCCAGATTATGATTCTACTGATGACGATTCCTCACCATGTTTAAATTCAGGCGTACCAAGCTCAACTCCTAACTTTACTTATGAAGGCACTACGTCAGGGACTGGCCCTACTGCTGCCGCTTCATGGCAAGCTTCCATGAATACTGGGCTAGGCAACGGATGCGATGAATTGGCACACGGAATATGGAAAGCAGAGCATGACATTACTTTTAATGGAGGAATAATACCTAAAATGACAAATGCACTTAATGCATGTGGTGCTTTAACTCCCAACTTCGAAGCAATTGGAAAAAAACAATAGGACCAACCGACTATAGCGCGCCTAGCGGTTTCCTTATTCCGCTATGTGTAGCCAAAGGTCGTTTGGTGTCCTCGCTTTGGCGAGGATGCGCTGTTGTTTTTTTAAGCCCAAACGTGTTTATCACCGCCTAGCTTATGCTTGGTGGTTTGGGGTAAAAAAACGGCAGCGCCCACTTTTATAATTAATAATGAATAGTTAATAATGAATAATTATTAATTGTTAATTATTAATTCTTAATTAACAGAGTGGAGCATTTACTATATTCCCCCCATGATCCTAGACGGCAAATCTTTAGCCAGCCAAATTGAGCAGGGGCTTAAAAGCCAAGTTCAAGCGATTGTCCAAAAATTAAATGGCAAAATTCCGGCTCTTGCTACGATTTTGGTTGGCGATGACCCGTCTAGCGCAACTTATGTGAAAATGAAAGGCAATGCTTGCAAAAGGGTGGGATTGGAGAGCATTCCTGTTTTGCTGCCCGCTTCAATTGCCACGGAACAGCTTTTGGGCAAAATAAAAGAATTAAATGAAAATCCGCTGGTTCGCGGAATTTTGCTGCAGCATCCGGTTCCCAAGCAAATAGACGAACGGAAATGCTTTGATGCAATTTCAATAGAAAAAGATGTTGATGGAGTTAGCTCTCTGGGTTTTGGGCTTATGAGCATGGGCGAACGAGCCTACGGCTCTGCTACGCCCAAAGGCATAATCACGCTTTTGGAGCATTACAAAATTCCCTTGCAAGGCAAACATGCCGTTGTGGTTGGGCGCAGCGCGATTTTGGGGAAGCCAATGGCCGCAATGCTTTTGAACAAGAATTGCACAGTTACAATTTGCCACAGCAAAACGCAGAATTTGCCGCATATAATAGGTCAAGCGGATATTGTGGTTGGCGCGGTCGGAGTTCCAGAGTTAATTAAAACCGAGTGGCTAAAAAACGGTGCGGTTGCCATTGATGCAGGTTATCATAACAAAGAGGGCGGTGCGGTTGGCGACATTCAAAAAGAAGGTTTAGATGCAATATGCTCCGCATACACGCCTGTTCCAGGCGGCGTTGGGCCTATGACTATTTCAACTTTAATTCAGCAAACAGTGGAGAGCGCAAATGGATTTAATTTCCTTTATTAGAAACATTCCGGATTTTCCGGTGCCAGGTATTATTTTCAGAGATATAACCCCGATGCTTGCAAATGCGGCTGCTTTGAATTTTGCCGTAGAAAAAATGATTGAACCTTTTAAAGAGGCAAATATTCAAAAAGTTGCGGCGGTTGAAGCGAGGGGTTTTATTTTTGGCTCTCTGGCGGCAAACAAGCTGGGAGCAGGTTTTGTGCCCATACGCAAAAAAGGCAAACTGCCTTTTAAAACCGATACCGAAATCTTTTCTTTGGAATACGGCGAAGCCGTGATAGAAGCTCATGTGGATGCTTTTAATGAAGGCGAACGCATTTTGCTTATAGACGATGTTTTGGCAACCGGCGGCACAATGGCTGCAGCCTGTCGTTTGGCAGAACGGCAAAAAGCGGTTATTGTCGGCATTTCCTTTTTATGCGAACTGGATTTTTTGAACGGAAAAAAAATGCTGCCAAGCAATGTGCATACCGTTTTGCATTTTTGAAATTTTATTTTAGCTCCCATGGCACTCAAAAGTGTCTAAAGTAAACAATGATTAACTCAATGCTTGGGTATGGGGTATAGGGTTTGGGGTATGGGCAATGCTAAAACATGCCCTTTTTAGCGAATT
>Ga0099364_10007341_pt1 | contig 15765 bp, 11 predicted proteins | sample TergutTh196P3_FD_73070 | JGI IMG/M metagenome (GOLD analysis project Ga0099364, IMG submission 73070) | Microcerotermes parvus P3 segment gut microbial communities from Pointe-Noire, Republic of the Congo - Th196 P3 | ecosystem: Host-associated > Arthropoda: Insects > Digestive system > Gut ...
ACCCTTATTTCAATCTGGGGTACCATGGAGAAAAAGGCTGCATCCTGGCGAAAGCCCTGCACCCTGTCCAGGTAGATTTGCCTGCCGGGATGTACGGAACTTAAATGGGCTTCCATGGCATTATAACCGTCCGAGCGAAGCGAGGGGCCGATTGCCGGATTCCCGTCAAAGCCGCCGTAGAGGTAGGCCGCTTCTATCCTGGGCCGCACCCGCCCGCCGGCAAGCAGCATGGCCCAGTGTCCCTTAAACAACAGTTCCGGCGCATAACCGGGGAGCAGGCCATTCATGTTGCCGATTATAATGGACTGGCGAAAACGTCCGCCGATTTCCATGGGCCCTGCGCGGAAAGCAAATGACTGGCCGAATTTCATGTTGATATAATCGCTGTCCTGCATATCATACGCAGCAAAGTCCGCCTGGAGGGTGGCAAATCCCACTTCCCGTAATGCATGAACATCAAAAGCAAGGAAAGCATGCAGACGGTTATGCCGGTACCATTGTGTCTGGGAGTCATTGTAGAACATGGCCAGAATGTTTAAGGTATCGGGAATGGAATAGCGGGCGGCAAACCGGTACATGCCCATTCCCATGGTATTTTCGGATAATTGGGAAAGGTTCAGTACACCGGCATAACCGGGCAGTATCGATGCTCCGAGCATCAAATTGGGGGCAAAGGGAAGGTCTTCGAACCGTACATGCATGCCCAAATGCTCTGCGGCAAAAGTTTGCTCATCTATGCCGCCGAATGTACGGAATACTCCGGTATCATCAAGCATGCCGGCAATGATGGTCATTTTTTTATCCCAGAATTTTATCCAGCCCCTTGCCGATGTATAATACGGCAGGGCTGATGTGCCGGAGGTTGAATGATTCAGGGGAGTATTGCCGCCCAGGGTAAAATCAAAACCAAATGTTTCGTTGGGGTTGGTAAACGATCCATCAAGGTACAGGGCCGCAGTCGTGCCTTCGTAGGGAGACCATACAGAAATGGTCGCATCGCTGCCGTTGGGGAAGTACGTCACCACACCGGTATGCACCGATCCGCTGAATGTTATCTGGGCATACACAAGCGATGTAATGAAGACCAATGATAATGCACATAATATTCTTTTCATAACAACCCCTTAAAAATTGATTCGAAAATGCGTAAAAAACTGATATTCATACCGCTTTTGTCCCTCAACAAGATGGAAGAGCGGGCCTCCGCCAAAGGCAATGGCAGTACTTAAAGACCCCACCGGCCGGAGTTCAATCTGGGGAATAATGGCAAGGAAGTCGGCATTTTTACGCAAGCCGACAACTTTGTTAACCTCAATGGGCTGGGTGGGATCGATAATTGATCGTGCCCCGTTGAGGGCCTCATACCCATCCATGCGCATGCGCATGAAACCCAGGGGGTTACCTCCTGCCATATAGCCGATTTCCAAGCGGGGCCTTATGGTACCGCTTCTCATTGCATAAGTTGCCCACAGGCGGTACAGATGTTCCATGGAATATTGATTATCCTGGCGGTGATCGGGCGGTAAATCATTTTTAGCGCTTCCCAGGAGGTACACCTGCCGTAACCTGGTGCCGAATTCCCAGTTGCCGGTACGGTAAATCAGGAACAACCCTGACTTCATGTTGATGTATTCGCTGTCCTGGATATCGTAAGCTGCGACATCCATCCTGAAGTGAGCCACCCCCTGCGCCCGGAAACGGTAAATATCGACTCCGACAAGACCGTGTAAGCGAAGCTGCTGATACACATCGGTTGGATAATTAACAAAAAATAAACCAAGCATGCCAAGCTGGCCGGGTATATGGTAATAACCGGCAAAGCGGTAACTTGCCCTTTCGATGGCATTGACAAATTCAAACTGACCCTGCCTGCCCGGCAGGAAGGTCATTCCCAGGGACAGGTTGGGGATGCGGGGGATATTTTCTATACGTAAATGCAGGCCCACATCGTTGCGGACCATATTATCCTCGTCAATGCCGCCGCTCATGCGAAAAACATCGTTTGCATCAAGTTTTCCGCCCATGATGGTAAAGCGGTTCTTCCAGAATTTTGCCCAGCCGAAAAAGGCCTGGAAATACATTCTTCCGGCTTCTTCAAAGGGAGCATCTCCGCGCAGCTCAAAGTGGGTACCGAAATTCCCCAGGGCATTTGTATACCTGCCCCACAGAAAAACACGAGAGGATATGCCGTCCGCAGGAGACCACATCATAAATGTCGGTTTTCTTTCCGGTTGATCGGGGACATGGACAGCCATACCGCTTAAGAATACTCCGGTAAAATTCAATGTTTGGGCAAAAGCACCCGGAATGAGGACTGTAAAAACCAGTATAAATATTAATATTATTTTCATAGTACTCCTTACAGCCCCCTGTTTTTTCTAAAACCCGGCTCTGATCACTATGTCGTCAAGATAGAGGCTGACATAATTATCAGCCGTTACCTGGGCAAGGTAAAACCGTATATGACCAAGATCTTTTACCGATACATCATGACGGAAAAAGCCGCCCATGATAAATTCTTCGCCGTTCATGTAGAGGTCATAGGTAGCGTTGGAATAATCCATTACAGCCCGCAGGTGGTGCCATTCTCCCATGGCAAATTCATCCCGGTAATCCTGGCGGTTGCCGCTGTTATGCACCATAAAAACACCGTTGGCGGAATTGTATCCGATGGTTAAACTTGCCTGCTGGGGTTCCGAACCATACCAGACATAGGGCACTGAGGCAGTACCCCAGGTACCTTCAACTTTAAACCGGCATTCAATTTCCACTTTTCTGGTGCTGCCCACATGCCTTGCCACTTCCGGCGATGGCCGGTAGAAAAACCGTGTCTGGCCCCGTTCAATGGGCCCGTTGTGGGTCATTTTTAATGCCCGTGAGCCGCCGTCATCGACAATGACCAGCTCTCCTGTCCCGCCCTGGGGATCGGAAGTTACTTCAAAGAAGGAACCGGGAACATTGCCCCTGACCAGGTTCGTCCCCACGGCAAAACGATCAAAATTTTCGGTAATGAGAAATTCGCCGTCCGCTCCCCTTGGCGGCAGGAGTATTTCGGCAGAAGCGGCAGCGCCCGGCGTTCGTACTTCGTCATCCCAGTCGGCGCTTCCCCCCATGCTGGCGCAGGAAACTGCCAATGCTGTAATCAATAAGATTACCCACATTTTTTTCATATAATCCTCCAAAAAATTCTGTCAATGAATCTCCTGCACACCAGGTGCAGGAGATCAGTTGGTTTTACGGCATTACCGCATCTGTGGTGATTTTGATGTCTCTGATCAGGAAACTGCCAACATTGGTGGCATGACCAGGCATGTAAAATCTGGTAAAACCAAAATTACGGGGTACATCAGACTCAGCGGTGCTGACAAAGGGGATGTTTACCGATCTTAAACCTGCAGTTGATTCATGAATTACATCATCAATAAGGACTGCATAGGTTGTTGAGGCATAGTCAAGAATAACCTGTACATGATACCAGTTGTCAGCAGGGCCTAAGGCGTTATTTGCAGTAACTCTGTCTCCAGAATTATTGTCACGCCATAACATTCTGCGGTTGGTTGCTAACCTGAAATACATGGCAAGCTGGTTGGCATTGGGACTGGCAAAAAGCACTCTTAAAGCCGGCTGATGGCTACCGACAAATTTGACATAGTATTCTATGAAAACTTTTTTCCCGTTGGCGCCTTGTCCAACAGCGGTGGTAACATCGGCGTCTTCCTGGAACTGCAGGAAGGTATCACCGGTAGTTGCATTAGTCACCTTCAGTACATTCTGCGCTGTGCCGCCAACTGTATCGGCAACAACCTCAATATCACCGGTACCGGATAACGTCCAGGTTGACAGGCTTTCTGCTGATACTCCGGTTGTTAACGGTGAATCATCTTCAGGAGTAAGCGTACCAAGTGAATAACCACTGAAAGTAAGTTCCGTTAAGGTAGTAGGTCCATGCTCAAACTTCCACTGGGCATACACGGTAATATCCTCGGTTACCGGTGTGGCTGAGGTAAATGGGTTAGGATCAGTGCCGTCATCAAACCTGTTCCAGCCGTCAAATACCATGACATGGGGCGGGTCTGCAGGCATACTTGTTTCCAATGTTGAACCTGTGGCTACATTGACCCTCTGGTACACACGGGAATCATCGCCAAAATTGGGGTTATAGCCTTCTCCTCCGGAATAGCCATAGATCGTGTTATACATAAACGTTACCCTGCTTTGACCAGCCGGTACTGCTTCATCCCAACGGGCATACCAGGTTCCGGCGGCGGTAATGGTGGTGTCTACCGTCAGCGCATTGCCGCCTGTGGCTGCATCGGTGTCGAACCAACCGATAAAATCATAACCGGCCTTTGTCGGCGGGGAGGGCAGGGGGTCGATTTTATAACCGCCGGGGAAGGCCGCTGTTGCTGTTGCCGGACTGGCTTCGGTATCTCCGCCGTTGTTATCAAAAGTAACGGTGTGGGTGGGGTATTCGCTAAGGAGTACATCGGTACTGATCCTGATATCGCTTATCCACATGGTATTAGTGGTTCTGATATTACCATTGCCCATATCACCGCCGTCAGGATTAAGGAAGAACCTTACATGGCTGAAGTCCCGGTTGCTGCCATAACCGGATAACCCGCCCTCACGGAAGGCAATATCATCCAATACAGTTGTACGATTAATGATAAAGGTGGATGTACCTGTACCATAATCAACAATTAGGGCCATGTGGTGCCATTCATTGGCTGCAGCATTAATACTGGTATCCTGGGAAATCCAGCCTTCATTCGAGTCTTGATCATCATTACCGTCAAAAAACCTGAAAATACCATTGCCTGTATTAACTCCATTGGCGGTAGTTATACCAGCGGCTGAAAGCTGATTGCCCACCGGAGGAGCACCGGAAACATTGTTGCCGCCGCCGGTATCGTTGCTGGTATAATACATATATGGGGCAAGGGCTTCGGCATTCCCCTGATTTTTTACCCAGAAATCAATATAGACTTTTTTTCCGTTTGCATCGGGGTGTCCAATCATAGCAGTAGTTGCGGTAGACGGGACAAAGTTAACCCTTACCTGATTACTTTCACTGGAATCAGATACGAGCCGTAATACATGTCCCCTTTCGGCATCATTGACAATATTGACACTGCCGTTATTGGGAGCAGTTGTCTGAACCTGCAAATATTCACCAATACTTGCGCCTCCGGCAAGAATGATCTCACCGTTTGGCCAGGTTGCCGGGTTTGGAGTAAAGCCGGAAAAGTCCTGGTTAACGAGGAAGGTATTATTCCCGCTGCCATGCTTAAATTTCCACTGGGCATAGACGGTTATGTCGGCGGTTACCGGTGTGGCTGCGGTAAATGCAGTTCCCTTGCCCCCGGCCCTGGTATTCCAGCCGTCAAATTCAAAGAAGGCGTTGGGAGAAGCGGGGTTTGTCGGTAGTGTGCCGACACCGCTTGCGCCGCCTTCCAGACTTGGTGCATCACCGTCAAAAGTCCCGCCGTTGCTGTTAAATGTAACGGTGTAGACAGTATCATCCGGATCTTCGCCGTTGGGGCAGGCGATCATGGTAACAAGGATTAATGCAATAATGGCACAAATCCCCATCATGGTACGTGTTCTTTTCATATCAAACTCCTTGTACGGCCTATGCCGTTATTATTAATCCCCATAGCTGATTTTTATATCATCAAGCCACATGGTACCGGGATTATTATCGATGCGTCCCTGGAGGTAGAACCGTACTACTCCAAGGTGTTCAGAGGCGGCAAAACGGAAGCTGGGATGATCCAGCACCCTTGTTCCGTTCCAGAAAATGACATAGCGTTTTGCCTCAAAATCCATGACTATGTCGATCTGCTGCCATTCATGATGGACAAAGTTTGTGCCGGGAAGGGGGCGGTAACTGCCGTCCCAGAACCGGTAATTGGGTGTAAGCACATAGTGGATGCTGGAATTGCCGAACTGGTTGGTCATGGAGACCGGCGGAACCAGGGTACCAAGGGGCGGAGGCCTGTTGGTGTCATAGGTAAACGGTAGACATGGAGCTCCGCCGCCGTCCCACTTGGCCCTGAAACTGATAAAGGCCTGTTTTCTCTGTGAATCAAAATGGGCAAAACCCGTGGGAAGGTATTGAATTTCATAGTTGCGAAAATTATTGGTGCCGCTGTAAATCCGCAGTACGGTATTGCCGTTATCATTTTCTATGGCAATTTCGCCGTCCTCATGCCCGGGGTCCGGCGGGGAACCAATGGGCTCTGCCAGGGACTTAACGGTAAATAAGCGTGAGCCGGTCCTCAGCGCCCGCTCAATATTTTGATTTTCCGGTAAGTGTTCAATGATGCCCGCAGTCAGGCCTTCAAAATTATCCTCGGCAACGATGGTGGCGCCGTGGCCAAATGTCCACTGGGCATAGACGGTCATGTCGCTGTTTACCGTTGTATGTTCGTTAAATGCCGTGCCGCTGCCGTCTGCCTGGGAATTCCAGCCGGCAAACTGCCAGAATTCCCGAACCGGGGGATCAGGCAGCTGGGTTATAGTTGTGGCCGGAGCTTCTACTCTCCGCACCGGCGGGCCGGCATCAAGGTCTCCGCCGTTTCTGTCAAAGAACACCCCGTAAGCGCCCGGCGCATAGGATACCCACCGCGCATAGAGGGTAATGGGCGTAGTTACCGGCATGAGGGCATGAAACTCTTCGCCGCCGGTTGCACCGGTAAACCATCCGATAAAATCGTGGCCGGGCCGTGAGGGAGAGACGGGCCAAATGGCTGAACCAACAGCATTGCCTGCCCTGACATGCCGTTTTAAGGGCAGTTCGGTATCTCCTGCAATGTTCGTGTCAAAAGTAACCGTTAGGGGCGGATCAAAGAGATGGCTCACCGCATCGGTTGTTATCCGCAAATCGTCAAGATAGGCGGTGGTATCGTAGGTATTGATTGTCCAGCGCAGCATACCCAGGCCTGCGGGAACGGACGGAAAGAGGGGATCGGGATCGAAGTAGTTACCCCGGAAAATACTTCGGTGAATTTCCTCCCCGTTGACAAAGCCCCTGTACCACATATTTCCATCAGCATCGGGGGTATAATCGAGGAGGATTTCGATGCGGTGCCAATCGTTTATACCGACATTGGCCATACGCCAGGAATTGGTATTATCGCTGCGGTAAAACCCGTAGGTACCTGCGCCGTTGGCCCGCGCCCATACAACCTGCCCGGCATCTCCTCCCTGTCCGCCCTTGGTATGATAAATATACGGCGCGACAAAAAAGGCATTGGCCGAATGTTCCAGCCGGTAACGGAACTGGACCAATACCTGTCTGCCTTCCATGGCCAGCCTTACATCGTCATTGGGTTCAAAGCGGATTTCCGTTGCATAATTACCGCCGGCCATGCCCTCATGCTTTATCTGCAAAGACCTGCCGAACCTTTCTGGAACAATGGCAATGGTTGATCCGCTGGCAGGACGATCCATCGTGGTAATAAAAGTGCCGTTAACACTTAAGAGTGACGAAGATCCGACAGTGGAAATATCCACCAGGCCCAGGGGCATGTCATCGAATGTTTCGTGCATTACCAGGCTGGGCAGGGGACTTAAGGAGTATGGTCCTTTTTGATCAAACCAGAATACATCATCGGCAACCGGCCGGGGGCAGGATGCCATTGCCAGAACCATAACGGTAAGCACTACGGTTAATGTACATCGCTTCATCATTTACCCCCCATCATTAAAATGTAAAGTCCGCATCGGTGCTTACCCGTATGTCGGAAATATACATAACCATATTTTGATTGTTGCAATACCAGCCAAGCTTGCCAAAACCCGTGGCCGGGGAAACCGGTGGTATCTGAAACTGCAGATTGTCAATAAGCATTTCACCGTTAAGGTACAATTGATACCGGTTACTTGCATAATCCATAAGGATTTCAACGGTATGCCAGACATCCTGTGGTATGGGCCATTCCTCCCAGACCATCTCGTTATTGTACACATTAAAAGTTCCGTTGCCGTTGAGGTAGAGCTGCACCGATGAATTGCCCAGGGAAGACATGACATCTGAATCGCGGGTATGGTACAGCAAAAAATTTGAGTGAACAACATTGGTATTGCGCAGCCTTACCCGGTATTGTACCAGAAGTTTGTTATCCCACAGTCCGGGGGTAATATCTGTTCTGGGTAAAAAGAAAAAGAACGACCGCAAGGTATTGCTTCCCGGAGCCATCCACATCCTTAAGACATTTCTGCCGCTTTCATTCACCACGGCAATCCTGCCGGCCCGGTGGTTCAGGGAAAATTTATACGTGCCCCTCGGAGTACCTTCATGCATGGCCGGCCATTCAAAAGTCCGGTAGTATGTTGCAGGAACCGTGGCAGCCCAGGCGGCGCCCCATTGGGAATTTTCCCAGGGTAAAAAAGGCGGGGTTAGGGGGTTGATATCCCATTCACGGCTGAAAGGGAGGTAGGGCCAGGGAGGAGTGGGAGGAAGATCATCCCAGGCGGGAAAATTATCGGGAAGGAAGGATGTAAATGTTTCATGCAAAATGACGGTTGGCAAAAGGTCAATATGGAATTCAGACAAGAGATCTTCTTCTATCTCTTTTGGGCAGGAGATAAGCAGCATTACCATAATCAACACAAGCAGGGATAATACTCTTGTGACATTCATACCATCAACCTCCATGTATAGGAAATATATCGCAGGTTTAAGGGGTTTTCAACTAATTACGTATGTCATACAATTATGAATATGGGTGAATCAATAGAATTCGTTGAAGAGTATGCCAATAAGCCGCACCGAACTGTTTTCACCTATAATGAGACCGGAATTCCGGGCCTTGCCCTGATAGGCAGGCACCATTCGTATATTGCCAGGGACCCGGTGGTCTGCCATTTTCACCGGAACTGTATAGAAATGACCTTTATGGTACAGGGAAACCTTGTCTTTTTGGCCAACGAAAAACACTACAGTATCAATGGGGGCGATGTCTTTATCACTCCTGCCGATATGCCCCATGATACCGGCTCCCATCCCATGGGAATTTGTGAAATGTACTGGGTACAGCTTCGGTTGGATGATCCATCGTTCCTGTTTCTCGGCAAGGATTGGGCATCTAACCTGAGGAAATCCCTGCAAAATCTGGAAATCGGGATAATCCGGGGGGTAGGTTTTTCCAGAAAATACCTTTCCGAAATGTTTTCCCTCATAACCTGCGGCAGCGCCAATGATACCTACCAGGGTATCTCCCGCCTGGTCCATATTCTCCATGGAATCATCGGGTCTGTGTCAAAACCTCCGGATTCACCCTCCGAGGATATTCAAAGGGCAGTGGATTTTATCCATGCCAATTCCCATGAATCGATCAACCTCCAGGCTCTGGCCGATGTTGCGGGCCTTTCCCTCCCCCGGTTTAAGCAAAAATTTCACCAGCAAACAGGCATGTCGCCCCGCTTGTTTATCAATACACAAAAAGTGGAACATGCACGGGAACTATTAACCCAGGGAAAAACCATTACCGAAGTTGCCTTTGATCTGGGCTTTAATTCTTCATCGTATTTTTCATCGGTTTTTTACAAATTCACCCGGCTGTCTCCCAGTGAATTTATCAGGAAACATGCCGGGGATACTTAATTCCATTACCAATACCATATCATATACAAATTCTAATGCCGGTCTCATTATAATAACTTATTCTTCTGATAGCTTAAGTAGAGGTAGCCATGATTAGCAAGAATACCACTTACCGGACCCTGGAAGCCCTGAGGCGCCACGATTCACAGGAAGCAGCTAACTCTCACTACCGGCGCATTATATCCCAGCTTCGTTATGTATCAGCCCTTTCGCTGGCCCGGGACGGAGAATATGACAAGCTTATTACCGAGGCAGCGGGGAATCTTGCAGGGGATATTGCCGATCATGGCTGTACCACTGCCGCTATGGCAGTAAAAACAGAAAAGGCCCTTGATTCCCTCGGCGGCCCGGCAAAGAATTATGAATTTATCTGCGTAGCCCATGCCCATATCGACATGAACTGGAAGTGGGGTTTTGACGAAACGGTTGCAACAAGCCTTGCAACCATGCAAACCATGCTTAATTTGATGGACGAATATCCGGATTTTGTTTTTTCCCAGTCCCAGGCGGCAGTGTACCGTATTGTTGAACAGTACGCTCCGGCCATGTTTGAACGCATAAAAGAGCGGATCCGGGAGGGCCGTTGGGAGGTGCTGGCTTCGACATGGGTGGAAACCGATAAAAACCTTCCCAACGGGGAAAGCCTGTCACGGCATATTCTCTATACGAAACAATATTTTAAAGAAACATTTGATATTCCGGGGAGTGCACTGACCATTGATTTTGAACCGGATACCTTCGGCCATAACCGCAATGTACCGGAAATCTGCGCATCGGGCGGGGTTAAGTATTACTATCATTGCCGGGGGCAAATTGGCGAGCAGGTTGCCTACCGCTGGAGATCGCCTTCGGGCGCCGAACTGCTCCTGTACACCGAACCATTCTGGTACAATAACGGGATTGACAGTACTATTGCCCAATATGTGCCCGAACTATGCAGCCTTACCGGTATTACAACCTGCCTTAATGTCTACGGTGTCGGTAACCATGGCGGCGGTCCGACCCGCAGGGACATCAACAGAATCATCGAAATGAATTCCTGGCCCCTTTTTCCCGCATTCCGATTCGGCAAAATGATCGATTATTTTACCCAGTTGGAACAATCCCGCACTACACTTCCGATTATCAGCGATGAGATTAATTTTATCTGCGATTGCTGTTACACCTCCCAAAGCCGGATTAAGGCAGGAAACCGTAAGGGTGAGCAGCTACTCGCTGATGCGGAATTTTATGCAGGTACTGCCGCCCTTATGACGGATGCGTCTTACCCGGCGGAAAGCCTTGCCGAAGCATGGAAAAAAGTACTCTTTAACCAGTTTCATGACATCCTCCCCGGCTCCGGTGTAACCGAAACCCGTGAGTATGCCCTGGGCCAGTACCAGGAGGTTTTTGCGGCAGCCCAGTCGGCCCGTACCCTTGCCCTGGAAGCACTCACTTCCCGGATTCGCCTGGACGGTTTTGCGGTGTGCGAGCATACCGATGATTCCCGTGCCGAAGGGGCGGGCGCCGGCACGGATCAGACAGCACGAAGCGCCGGTAAGCGGCGTATCTACCATATTTTTAACTCAGTTCCCCAGGATCGGGACGAAGTAGTTGAAATAAAAGTATGGGATTATGAAGGCGATAGCGCCCATATAGCAGCCGAAGACTGGACGGGTAAGCAGCTTCCCTTCCAGAAAGGTGAATCGGGAAATTACTGGGGACACCGTTATGACAACCTGCTGGTGCGCATCCAGGTGCCTGCATGCGGGTATACCACGGTTATCATTGATGAAAAGCCCGACTATACCCCTCGTGTTCGGTTTTTCAGTGATATTCAAAATATGCAGATCCAGCATCCCGATTCTTTTGTTTTGGAAAATGAATTCATACAAGCAGAACTTGACCGGTTTGACGGTTCTCTTGTTACATTTACCGACAAGGAAACCGGAACCAAAATATCTGTGAAGAAAGGTTTTGGCATCTTCCGGCTGGCAACGGAAAGCATCAATGTAAGCGTAAGCGGCTGGAAGCGGAATATGTCATCATGGTTTACCGGCAGGTATACAAAGCTGGAAAAACTCAACCGCAATGTGGAACTGCGCCTCCATACCGCAGGGCCGGTACGAACTGCCTGGCGCATGCAGTTTTCCTTTGGCACAGGTTCAAAGATGGATGCCGTTATCTCCCTTGATTCCGGCTCCCGCATGCTCCGTTATGAGCTTATCTGCGACTGGCGGGAACTGGGCAGCGAGCATGGAATTCCCAACCTTCACTTCCATGTGCCCCTGGGATGGAAGCCCTCTTATTTATTTGATTTGCCCTTCGGTATGACAGAACGTGCGCCGGTTGACATGGATATGCCGGCGGAAAGTTTTGTATTGGCAGGATCGCCGCCGGGAGCTCCACACAAGGGCTCTTACCTTGCCCTCTTTTCCCGGGACAAATATGCCTTCCGCTGCTTTGATGACCATTTTTCCCTTACCCTTATCCGCGGAACCGACTGTCCCGATCTGACGCCGGAGATTGACAGGCACCGTATATCCTTTGCCCTTTCTCCGGTACAGCCTTCAGTTTCCCGCCGGGATATGGCACTACAGAGCCTTGCCTACCGCCGGCCCATGCAGGTTGTCAGCGCGCAAAACCGCCCGGTACCAACCGGGGATATGGAACCATCGGGGAATTTTTTCCGTGTTAAGGGAGGTATTTTGTCGGTGATAAAAGCACCCGATGGAGACGCAGGCAATCCCGGCGGCGCCAAATCAAAGTCCCTGGTTTTGCGGGTGTATGAGGCGGAAGGCAGGGAAACAATAAGTGAGATTAGTCTTCCGATTCGGGCTGTATCGGCATTTATCACCGATGCTACCGAGGAACATCGGCGGCAGGATGAAGACTGCAAGCTTACCGCTGACGGTAAAACCCTCTGCCTCAAGCTTCCTCCCTTCTCGGTACGGACAGCGGTTGTTGTATGGTAGTTATTCCTTTACCGCCCCGATCATAACGCCCCTGGCAAAATACTTTTGTAAAAAGGGATATACGCACAGTACCGGCACGGTGGCAACAATGATCGTAGCGTACCGTATGGTCATGGCAATAGACTGTTGATCGCCGGCATCTATGCCGGTACCCATTTCCAGGGCAGAATTCTGCAGCAGAATTTCACGCAGTATTACCTGGAGGGGAAACAGCTCCCTGTTTCGCAGAATAACGGTAGCCCAGAACCATGAATTCCAGATTGAAACGCCGTAGTAGAGAACCATAACTGCCAACACAGCCTTGGAAAGGGGCAGTACAACTTCAAATAAAATCCGAACATGACCGGCGCCGTCGATAATGGCAGCTTCTGTCAGCGATTCAGGTATGGTCATAAAACTTGTTCGTAAAATTATCATGTTATAGGTATTAATCATTATGGGAATAATAAGCCCCCAGAGTGTATTCGTTAATCCGAGGTCCCGCAGATTGAGGAAGATTGGTATCATTCCTCCCGAAAAAAACATGGTGAATACTATTGCCATCATTATGGGTTTCTTGAAAAAAACATTTTTTCTGGACAGGAAATAAGCCCCCAGGGAAGTCATCAGCAGGGCAAGGGTAACCCCGATGACCAGAATGAACAGTGTATTACGGTAACCTAAAAGGATCATGGGATTTCTGAATACCCTCTGGTAGGCGGCCGTGTTAAACCCCACCGGGCTGAATAACAGGCCCGTATGCTGCATGATAAAATTATTATCGCTTAAGGAAGCAAAGAGTACATAGAGCATGGGGTAAAAACAGATCAGGGATATCAGAATCAGAAAAGCATAATTAAAAAACATAAAAACATTTTCACTAAAGCTGTGATGAGCGCTGGAAAGTTTCATTTTCATTGTTTCTCCTTACCACAGACTTGTTTCGGAAATCTTACGGCTTACTTTATTGGCGATTATCAACAGGGTAAAGTTGATAAGGGAGTCAAAAAGCCCGATAGCTGTGGAAAAACTCCAGCTTTGTTCGAGAATCCCCACCCGGTAGACATAGGTGGATATAATGTCTGCCGTTTCGTAGATTGCCGGATTGTACAGGAGGATTGTTTTTTCATAACCAACACTTAACAGATTGCCAATCCGCAGTATCAGCAGGATGGTAATAATGGGAATGAGCGAAGGAATAGTGATATGGAACAATTGCCTCATCCGCCCGGCCCCGTCGATTTTTGCAGCCTCGTAGAGTTGGGGATCAATGCCCGACAGGGCCGAAAGATAGATGATCGTACCCCAGCCAACATGGTGCCAGATATCGGATGCGATATAAATCGGCCGGTATAATCCCGGATTCTGCAAAAGGGGAGAGCGGCTGCCGCCGAGAAAGACTATAATGTCGTTAAACAGTCCTTGTGATTGGGAGAATTCCACGATCATGCCGGCGATAACTATTATTGATATAAAATGCGGCAGATAGGTGATGGTCTGAACCGTGCGCTTGAATATTGAATGGCGTACCTCGTTGAGGAGCAGGGCCAGAAAAATGGGAGCCGGAAAACCAAAAACAAGGCCGTAAAAACTGATAAGAAATGTGTTCCTAATCAGCCTGAAGAAGAACGGACTGTTAAAAAACCTGATAAAATGCTCAAAACCCACCCACGGGCTGCCGTCAAACCCCCGCCCGGGAGAAAAATTCTTAAAAGCGATAAGCGCGCCATACATTGGCCGGTAGGCAAAAATAACATAAAAAGCAATAACGGGGATCACCATTAAGTATAGTGACCAGTTTCGCTGCATATCTTTTCTCAAGACCACCGCAAGAGGTTTACGGATTTCAATATATTGAGGTTTTTTTATCATGGTTTTCTCCACAAGGCATGACAGACATGGTGCAAGTCTATCATAATTCCACAGAACATGAATATATTAAAATACGCCCTTATCTTTGGAGTCTGTAGGAAAATGTCTCTCACGGCGGCACAGCGGACACGGAGGGAAGAATTAATGATTAGAATGACCGGACTGCGCCTCGGTGACAGTCACTCAATTTCTGCAGCACACGGGTGTCATACACAATATTTCCCTGAAATACACAGGGGGAGGGTGGATTATTTGATTATTAACGCTTCCGACAGGCTCCTAAGGGCTTGCGGGCAGCGATAAAGTATGCTATATTATAACATAATCATGGAACTGGAGTTTATATTTCGTGATACAGCCTTTAAGCATGACCTTACGGAAGAAGATATACGCCATGCTTTTGATACCTGCTGTTATTTAGAGCCATACCAGAATCGTGAGAATGTTTTTTTTCTTTTAGGTTTTGATAAAAATGCAAATCCGATTGAAATATTATATAATGAATATGGGAGCAACGTTGTAAATGTATTTCATGTTATGCCATGTCAAAAGCAATATTACCAATTATTTAAGAGAGGAACTTATGACTGAAATTGAAAAAAAAACAGGAATGACAGATGCAGAATGCGAATATTGGGATGAATATATCACAAATCAAGGCTACGAACCAACTGGACCAAATCTTTTGGATTTAGGAATAAAACCAGGTATGGCTAGTAAAGCATTATTTTTTAAACAGTTGGACGCAGAAGCAGCCGCCTATTTACGCGCATTGGAAGAAAAATTACATAAAAGCCATATTCAGATAATTAACGACCTTATACACGAAAAAATGGCTGTTGGTGTATAGTTTGGCATCTTTCGTCTAACTCCTAACTCCGTGTACTGTGATAAGAATTTGGCTATAACCGTGTGTCAACACAAGACATTTCGCCATTTTATCCTCAACTTAATTTCTCTCCCTCCGTGTCCTTTGTGAGCTCTGTGAGAGACCTTTTTCTATTGCTGCAGAATCACGAAAAATGCTTAATATATTCTTAGCGTTTGATTATCCGGGCAAAAGCGGTAATATTGCGGTCTTTGGTAATTATCAATAGCCCGATTCCCAGCAGGGCAAAAATGATCGCATTGATTGCCAGGGGTACGCCCAGTGAAATGATGCCAGGCCTTCCGGCAAAGACATCCAAAAGGCGGGGTGTGATCAAACATACCGGTATAACAGCAATACCTGATAATGCCAAAAGTTTTACAATGTACAAAAGTACAGAACCAATGACGCGGTTAATGGTAATGGAGGGATTACGCTTAAAGAATATCAGCAGAAAAATCGTATTAACCGCACTGGCA
>Ga0099364_10007342_pt1 | contig 15765 bp, 9 predicted proteins | sample TergutTh196P3_FD_73070 | JGI IMG/M metagenome (GOLD analysis project Ga0099364, IMG submission 73070) | Microcerotermes parvus P3 segment gut microbial communities from Pointe-Noire, Republic of the Congo - Th196 P3 | ecosystem: Host-associated > Arthropoda: Insects > Digestive system > Gut ...
CCAAGGTTGACGCAATGCCGTCAAACGTGGCGGATGTTTTCGCGCAGATCGAAGGCATCGAAGCCGCCGAAGCCCGTTATGTTGTTGACGCTCGGGTCGAAGTCGCCGAATCAGACGAAATCATCACTTTACGGCTAATATCAACGGAAGAAGAAGCACAGTTAAACCAGTTGCTCGTTACAGGCAGCCCGCTTGCCGACGCAGGCGACATTTTGGTAAACACGGCTTTCTTTTCCGCTCACGGGTTAAACTCTGGGGACCCGATTACTGTTTTCGTGGGCGGCAGGGGGCATACATATAATGTATGTGGCACGGCGATGAGCCCCGAATACGCTTACATAACGCGCGGCGCGACTGATATCCTGCCTGACGAAAAGGGGTTCGGCATAGCCTATGTAACCACTGAAAGTATGGCGAGGCTAACCAATACCGCAGGAATTGCAAACGACGTTGTGTTTGCGCTGGAAAGCGGGTACGGTTTCGACGACGTGAAAGTCTACCTCGAAGACGCGCTCGCCCCGTATGGCCTGCTGGAGCTGATTTGGAAAGAAGACCAGCTCAGTTACTCCTTCTTAAAAATGGAGGTCGACGCTATTCGGTCGATGGCGTCGGCGCTGCCCATGGTATTTGTGTTGATGGCGACTGTCGTCCTGTACCTCATGATGAAGAGGGTTATTGAGCAAGACCGCACGCAGATAGGCACGCTCAAGGGGCTTGGCTACTCAAATACGCAAGTGCTCGGCCATTACCTGGTGTATGGGGGCATTACCGGGGTGCTTGGGGGCATTTACGGCTTTTTTGCAGGTTATGCCCTATCGGGATTTTATTTGTCTATGTTCCTGCAATTCTTTCTGTTGCCGGATATGAGCGGCTCCGTCGACCCGAAATACATCGCTGGTGCATTTGTCATGTCGGTTGGCGGCGGCGTTGCCGGGGCGTTCTTTGGAGCGGTGAAGACATTGAAGCTTACCCCATCCGAAGCGATGCGTCCCGAGAACCCCAAAATGATAAAATATGATATTGTGGGCAAAATGAAGTTTTTGCCGTATATCCTAACATCGCGCGGAAGTATGGCCTTACGGGGCATTGTCCGAAACTGGATGCGGTCGGTATTTGTAATAATCGGGGTTACATTCTCTTTTGGGCTCCTCTCTTTCTCAGGGAGCTTTAACAGCCTGATAGACAAGATGATTATGGCGCAATTTACGGAAATACAAGTATACGGTGTAAAAGTGCTATTGCAAAGGCCAGCAGAATACGACGTGGCGGTAGGAGACGTCTATTCTATCGAGCATGTGACCCGTGCGGAAGGGCTGCTTGAGATACCCGTTACTCTTAAAAACAAGCACATAGAAGAAAGCATCGTGATTGTCGGCGTTGAGCAGAATTCGGCATTGTACAGGGTAGCCGACACAAACACTGGCAAAGCTTTTCCTCCGCCATCAGGAAGCATTATTCTTACTAACGGGATTGCGGACAGCATAGCTGTGTCCAAGGGGGACGTCATTACAATTTCTTCGCCCCTTCTCTCGGAAGACGTACCCATAGCTGTGTCGGAGGTGATAGAGCAAAACCTGAGCAGCAGTTGTTACATGGAGCTGGGGGCATTGTCGGAATTGTTGGAAATGCCCAGGATCGCTACCTCAGTAATACTTGATACGGACAACCTACCGCATTTGAAGGAGTATTTGAAAGGTAGCTCCAACACGGCGGCAATAGAAGACAAAGACAGCACTCTTAAAAAAACGCAGGACATGATGAGTATGTTTTCCGGCATATACATTGTCATGCAAGTAATGTCTGTACTTGTGGCTTTTGCGATAATATACAACACAGCCACAATATCGCTGTCAGAGCGTAAGCGGGAATACGCGACATTGCGGGTTCTTGGAATGACCGTTAACGAGGTTTGTGAAATAATGAATTTTGAGTATTGGGTGCTAAGCGCTGTTTCGATGGCTCTTGGGGTGCCATTCACGCTAATGCTGAGCCGGGGAATAAACTCAATGGTTGACACCAGTATGTTCAGCATGCCGTCGTCGCTGCCGTTGAGCGCGTATATGACTGGCGTCGTCGGCTGTGCCGCCGCTGTGATGCTGTCGAACCGTTCAGCAAAAAGGCGGATAAAGAAGTTTGACATGATTGAAGTGCTAAAAGAACGCGAATGACGCGCTTTGTACAAATGACGCGCTTTGCACAAATGACGCGCTTTGCACAAATGACGCGCCGTACGCGGCTGGGCCTTTTGCATAGACAATATGTTTTACATAATGCACATGGAGGTATGGTAAAGTGAAAAAGGTTGTAAAAATCATAATAATACTGTTGATAGCCCTCGGGGTTGCTGGTGGGGTTTACTACACAATGACTGCCCCGATAACCGTTCCGCTAAGCCATATAACAGCGAAGGACGTTAACCTCAGCTTTGTGGAGCAGGGTACTGCCGTCGCGGAGAATGTGGTGCATGTATACCCTGCCGCACAAGGGCAAGTCAGCAGGGTTCTTGTTCAGGAAGGGCAGAATGTCAGCGAAGGGGACGTACTATGCGAGGTCGACTCGGGGCCGCTTATACTCAGGCTTGACGAGCTAGCCAGCGTATCTAAGGGCTATGAAGCGCAATACGCCAACCTCGACTCTGAGCAGGAGCGGGTGCGGGCTGAACTGATGACGAGCAGGAGCTCAATGGAGGCAGAGATAGCGGCACTTGACGCTCAGGCGCGCGACAGTAGCCTTTCTGTTCAAAGGCAGAATGCTTCTGTAAATGAGCAGCTCCGCTTACAGGATCTGTTGATAGAGCAAAGTGCCAGCAATGTCGAAAGGGCGCGCGAGGATCTGGAAAAGGCGTACCTGCTCTACCAAGCGGGGACGATTACCCAAAATGAGTACGAAGCCGCCCAGCGCCTTGTGGAGAACGGTGAGGCGGCTCTTGAAGCGGTTACGATGGAGCGGAGCGTCGTAGCAAGCGGCAGGGGGGTCAACCCCACTGCGTACTACAACAGTGCTAAGGCGGTGATTGCGGCGCAGATAGAAGGCATTGACCAGTCCCTGCAAGCGGACTATACAGGCGCTATGAAGGAATACTATAACTCATTGATAGAGGGGAACAAAATAAGCGTTAAGCAGATAGAGCGGCAGATTAGCGAATGTGTTGTAACCGCGCCTATTAGCGGGGTTATTACCACGCTGCATGTCAGAAGCATGAACTATGCAAGCCAAGCGGCGCCCGTGGCGGAAATAACCGTGCCCAGCAATGTCATTGAGGTTTATGTCTCAACCCAAGACGTGGACAGTGTTAAGCCTGGCGACACGGTAGAATTAACGCTCAAGCGCCGCGAGGGTGACGCTGTTTTTAGCGGCGAAGTGCTGGACATCGGCAACATGGCTGAGATACGGCTATCCTCGCTTGGAGTGGAAGAGCGCAAAGTAAAGGTGAGGGTGGAGCCAGATCTATCACAACTAGAGGGGGCCTCATTTGGAATGGGGTACAGTGTTGACGCGAGGTTTTTTGTCTACCGCAGTGAGGACAAGCTTGCCGTGCCTAAGACGGCCCTCTTTAGCGACGGCGGCAGGGATATGCTATGGATTGTGCGGGATGGCGCTGTTGTGGCAATTGAGGTGGCAAAGGGGATGGAGCTGCGTACGGAGACGGTGATTGAAGCCGGCTTAGTGGATGGCGATTACGTAGTAACAGACGCTAACAACGCCGATCTACGGGAAGGCGTAAAGGTAAGCGGCGAACAATGAGAGGGTACCGCCCGCCTTCTCCCAACGGCTGGTTCGTAGTATTATACCCTATCAACAATGAGAGGGTACCGCCCGCCTTCTACCAACGGCAGGTTCGTAGTATTATACCCTATCAACAATGAGAGTGTACCGCCCGCCTTCTCCCAATGGCAGGCTCGTAGTATTATACCCTATCAACAAGGAAAGGGCCCCTTTAATGGGGCATGGGTGAAGAACGATAGATAAATCAAATAAGTGTGAGCACGAACATGAGCATGGGCACGAACATGAGCATAGGCCCGAGCATGAGCATAGGCCCGAGCACGAACATAGGCATGGGCATGAGCACGGGCATAAGCACGAGCACGGGCATTACAACGATAGCCATAATTTGAAGGAACGCATTTTGCTGGCGGCAATTGAAGAGTTTGCGCACAATGGGTATAAAGCCGCGTCCACAAACGCTATCGTACAAAAAGCAGAAGTGTCCAAGGGGCTGCTTTTTCACTATTACACCAATAAAGAGGAACTATACTTGGAATGTTCTCAATATGTGATCGAAAAAATGATGGCTTATTTCTTTGAGAGACTGAGTTTTAGCGACGACGACGTTTTCAACCGCTTCAAACACGCCCTTGAGCTTAAAATGCGGTTTTTCTGCGAACACGAAGCTCTCGCAAGCTTGTCGTATAGCTTATGGAACTCAGAACTTCGGACGGTAATTGAGGAACGTATAAGAGAATACCTGGGAGGAAATCCCGACAATAAAAATTACATTGCCAAATACATGTCTGTTCTTCTTGAAAATGCGGACTTGACTAAGCTATATGAAGATGTTGACATACACCGGGTACTAGATTATATAGGTATCCTCTTCGATGCTTGCTGGCTCCGCTTCGCGAACAAATATTGCCAGGACCCCAACAAAATCGTAGAAAGCATGGGCGAATTCCTTTCCGAGGCAGACGACATATTAACCATTGTGAGGCGCGGTGTGTATAAACCCGAGTGAATTCCCCAAAAAGCAAATATACTTCTACACCCATAAAGCAAATATACTTTTACTTACTCTTATACCTGAGAACGAAAGAACCCCCGTCGTTTGTGGCGGGGGTCTAATATATAGACGGGAATAATTCTTTGGTTGGTCACCTTAGATGATTGAAGACGGCAATCCGGTTTTTCTGGCACCCGGATTCCTATAACCGCGAAAGAGGTTTTGTTAAACCGCTGTGCCGAGCCCTGATGTCATATGCTTATGTCGGCTAAGCCGGGAATACACGCGCCGTAAGTATGCGCCCCAAGCTATTGTCTTCAAACAACTTGTTCAAACAACTTGTATTTTTTTGTCTTCTTTGAATATAACAAGTTCAACGACTTTTGTTAGCACGTCAGTATAACTGTAAGAGATTCTCCTAGTCATGTCATACTCATTTTCAAATCTAATGATGAAAATGCTAGGGTACGAGTTTTCGATAACCCCAACCTTGACAAACGACTTCTTTTTTCCCTTGTTAGCAGATAGCTTTACCTTATCGCCTACGCTGTTTTCGATTCGTCGCTTTATCATGCAAAGGTCATTTTTTTCGATCATTCCAACACCTCTTTTTTAGAATATTTCACATATTTCGTGAAAGTATCAACACTTTTTGCATTATATCACTCCAATTCGATTTTGTCAAATAATACAAGTTACAATACGAAATGAATACAAGTTACGTTATTAATAACAATAACCCACCTAGGGTTATTGTTGTAGAAACATATGGCACAACCCATTTGGCAGTTATATAGTCGGTGAAAAGTTTTCAAAATTGAATTTACAGAGTATGGAATTTGCGACAGGATGTAGGAGCAGCAACCTGCTGATCGTGGCTGTCCAGAAAATACATGTATTATTTGAATAGACAAGCTTGTGGTTGTGAAAATTGGCCTACAAATTTATTAGATGATTTGCTATGCGTTTTTATTATTGGTCAATCCGGCACGCAAACGCAGCGGGCGGCAGATTGCCGCCCCTACGGTTACATGAACAACTGTATATTGCAATTTGATGTTTGTGCTTGAACATGATTATAGAGACTTAGAACCAGAAGAACGATATCGACAACGCTTGAAGTGCAGCAAGCCCCTTCAGATGACTTTTTTGAATGGGTAGCTTCCTTAAATGTGCGTGGTGAATTAGAAGACGGTGCTCTATTTGACGCTTACAAACTACACGTTTTTATAACATCGCGATAATACCGCACCACTTCCACTTAATCACACCTTTACCACGAAATCTCAGTTGAGAAAAAATCCGTGTTACCAGTTGATTCATCTAACACTATCGATGACTCATCACAAACAAGAATTATATTGTTACTGGAAATAGAAAGAGTTTCAGTGGCATTAGATCCAAGTTTTATATTTTTACCGACGACATTAATATCACCATCAGTTTTTAATTTCAAGCCAAGCGTGGTTCCAACTAAATCTCTTTTCTCGCTTGTCAAAGATATCGTAGAAAAGTTCCCTTTACTAGAAAAGTGAATGAATTTGTCATTTGCCAGCATTTTTTGTCCATTGGGGGCATCAAGATACTTATCTGCCGGAATTGAACCTTCAGTTTTATTATCGCCTGCTGTTGGCATATATGGGTTTTTTGCAGCTTTATGCAGGGTATTCACTTTTGCTGTTAGAGATGAGGTAAACAAGGCAGGTACAGTCTCGCGCAGAAAACAATCACTTTCCTTTTCTGTCGGAAAATATAGTGTTAGAACGTCATCTAATTCCGGCATTGCACACCAGCCTTGATCTGTTCCAGCACAATAATGAGACGCGACTTTAAACCATGTTGCATCATCCACCTCTTGTATTTTGTCAATAGAAAACAAATGAACTTTCGAAAAGTCCTTTTTACGGTCAATTACTCTCCCGTTTATACACATCCCTCTGATATCCTTATTGAAAAGAAGTGATTGTTGAAACCCTTTTTCTGTCGCAAGTGTATAACTGAAGCGGACTATAGCGTCTCGTTTATCTAAAATCGCATGAATCTTATATACACGATTGATAATTCCATTAATTTCAATATTGTCACCTATATCAAATTTTTCTGTGCGGTTATTTAATATATTCTGTTTGAGGTCTTCACTGGGAATATCTTTAATCAAGCTATTTTCCACGCATTCAGCATTAGTTCTTAGATTTTGTTTTACCTGTTCAGGTATTCCATTTAGCTTGTGTACGATTTGATTAACCGGCAAGCCAATCTGAAATGCAGGTATATTTTGTGTAATGTCTGGAATCAGACCAAGTTTCCGCCATGATACCAACCTTTTAATAAATGTCCATTTTGTCTCTTCATACTTAATAAGGAAATCTTTGATTATATCATTAAGGTCATTACAACAGCTGGCATACGTTACTTTTTTTTCAAGTAATTCGGTTTCAATAACATCATAAAAAGTCAATGAAGAGTTTTGGTAGGACATTGATTCCTTGCATATATCAAGGAGGTATGTCATAGATACAGCCTCAATACTGACAGTATAAACATCACCTCTGTGTAGAATGTTTATTTCTAAAATAACACCACAAAATAGTACTTTTTCACAGTTTTCTTCCGTAACACTGATAAGAGTGACAATTTCATCTTCAAGATTATTGGTAAGATACTTATCTTTATCAAACGAGGGAAACATCCCATAAACAGTCATATATGCATGATCGTTATAGCATACATCAATAGATAATTCCCATATTGTTACTCCGGAAAAAGCACCTTCAAATCTCAAGTTTTCATAGCACAACATATTAACCGTCCTGCCTAACGTTTTATGATACTAAACCTGTCTAATTTCATGGAAATCAAGTCCAGCTAGTTTTTCTTCTTCCCAGAAATGTTTAAATTCTTCTGAAACGTATATGGGTATTTCGTTCATTTTAGTTTTAAAAATAGTTGGGTGGAGTTCCGCTAATACTTTACGTTTAAAGGAAGGTAATACCATCATTAAGTCTCCGGTATCATACATGCTATACTTAGAATGGTTCAAGTCAATTACATCAATTACATGCGTTATGTTGACCACTTTGTAATTGTCTAATACCATTTCACTGTTGGTTGAGACAATTTGCGCAGGTAAGTACTCTAAGCCATAGTCTTGCTTTTCTTGCAGCCATCTAGTTATGCGTGTAGAGTAAATGGGCCAATTCATATCATTATCAAAGCACTCTGTAATGACATACCCATTATGTCGCTCAAATTCAAATCTGGCGTTTGTTGGCCAATAATGCAGCATAGATTTTCCCACTAAAATATCATACGTCGGGAAGTCAATTTGAGTCACAAAAAAACAGAACTCTATGTTGCATTTATCACGCAAATCTTCTGGTACAACCCAATAATAACGCATTTTACAACCCTCACCATCCACGATTATATAACATGTCAGGATTTGCCATGACATGTCTTTTCACTTGCTCAAATAGGTTTGAGAATATTGTAGGATTTCCAGCTGCAATCATATCAATTCTTTGAACCTCTCCCAATAACCAAGAATAATATTTGTAACAATGTCTTCCCTGATGTTGCATTTTCTCAATATTAAAACGCATTTCAACATTTAAACTATATTTACTCAATATTTGTTGGAATTTCCATGTCCATGCTGATTCTCCTTTAGGCATAAAATGATGTTCTTGGTAAGGAATGCTGCTAATAGGATTAAAAAAATTTTTAATTCTTTCCCATAATGCTACAGCTCCGGTTGTTACTTTCCCTGCTACAGCTGGAACCCAAATAGGAGCTGTAATTGCTCCAATTATTGCACCGCCTATTAATGCATTTTTTAGCGCACTGTTGGGAACAGCGCTATCTATTGTCAAGTACATTATAGCATCAGCATCCAGCATGGGAAAGTTCTTTCCACTTTTTTGTAAGGCCGCATCAATCCTGTTTGACACAAAGGAAGGGTTAAAACCAAATTCTTCATCAGGATAATCGCCAGATAGTCGTGCAACAGCCAATTGTACATCGTGACTCAAGTCCCAAAGGCTAACGAAACCGTTTTCATCCTTACTTACATTCATAGCCCGCATGACATCCACGTAGTCGGCAGCATTTCGGCGCAACACATCATCTGATAATGCCGCAACTGTCCACCCCTCTGACTCTTTTGCCAACTCATTCATCACTTTTAGATATTGGAAAACTTTTTCTATTTCTTCTTCTCTAGACATAACATTTTCTGGATTTTGTCCAGATGTTGTCGCAAAAATAACCCCGTCCCCAGCGGCGCAGTAGGTCATACTTTCACCAAATATTAGTTCATGCGGCATTATGTCATCCTTTGTTTCTATCCACTCAATAGTAACAACAGGTTTGCATACACCTAATTCATCACAATGGCTAAACGGTGGTATAGCTTCGCCAATATCCATACTAGTCGCAATTAGTCTTCCGTTTTCTCGACGCGTAGATTGTGAAATGACCTTGAGCTCGGGACCACTCTGCCTTAGCAGACTGTCCACACATGCTGTACAACCTAGTTTTGCGCCTTCCACAACAAGTTCAATTTCTGCCATAGTCATTTGTCCATTTCTTAAGAAAGTGGTACTGGTTCATAACTAAAAGGATATATGCCGTTATAGAGCATCAGTTCAAGGATTTCCATGTCTACAACTAAGTAGCGTTCCTTAACGCCGCCAACTTGAAATATTTTATTGCTCCCAATCCTTCTTTTATCAAGTATAATTGTCTTCACTAACTTGTTTTTATAATACTCTGTTTCATCAGCCAAACAGTTTGCCACAAAAGGATGAAATACATAGAGTGGGAGTCCGATACCATTAATGTCCTTTGTGAAAAATGGAAAAAACCGACCACCTTCCTGATAAGCATTGAATAAATTTTTAAGATCCTTTGAAATAATAAAAACAGGTTTATCCATGAACGGCAGTGACACATGATCCACAGGTGATGATTTTTCACTCCTGCAATAAACACACTTTTGTGACTCTATTTGAGTCAAGGATGTCGTATCAACAAATTTTAGGAAATTTGATACTCTGTTGTCTTGTTTTATTCTGTAAAAACCCATTCTTTACTCCTCATAAAGAGTGTTTTGAAAAAATCGGTAGCCTCCGAAACTGCATTGAAGATTACGTCGTGAAAGAGCAATAAAATCAGGAACAAACATCCAGCATTCAATTCTACTTGCTAAAACGTCTGCAATATACTTCTCGATTTTTTGAAGATAGACTAAGAACGTCTTCTCGGCTATTGGTCTGGGAAATCTCCCAACGTGTCTTCTTGCTTCCTTATACACAGAATCTCTAAAACAAAGAATGATATCTGCTATCGTTTTCATAGCTGTTTGTTGGGTGTATATTAGGCCATCTATGATCCACATCTCATCAAACGCTTCGAATAAAAATATAAGGGGAGAATCTTTTAGCACATAGCTCCGCAGTAAGCTTATCTCAATGAATTCAATCGTGCATTCATATTGACATAGTTCGGCACAAAAGTTACCCCAAATATGACTCCATTCCGAGCAAATGATTTCTCCATCGCTTTTTAGCCGATCCAAGCAAATTACAGTTTGTTCATCGCAGTATTTTTCCAGTCGATTGTGTTCACTTGGTAGAAGCATATTGGTTACCTGATTCAAGAATCTGCTTCTCTTTATAGCATTTCCCAACAATTTTGTAGCATCCCATTATATTACGTTCATTGCGCATAATTTTCAGAGCTTCTTTATTCAATGTACCGGGTACATGCTGTAACGCTCTCTTCATTAACAAGTCATTAACAATAACCACCCACCTAATTCATACGGACATCAGTAGAAGTAATTGAAATCCTTGCGGGGTCTATTTCAATAGAACTTCCTTTTGTGCGTATCGTAATTTTCGTATCAGCGGAAAGAATTATTTCATTGTCCGCAATTGCATTGATTTGTCCAGTCGCGTGCATCGATATATCTTGAGTCGTATGAAGTGTTATCCCAGATTCATCATCTAATATGAAGTACGTATTTGGGTCAAACAAAACTATAGTTCTGTCAGGTCCAAATTGGATCATTCTTCCTGATTTTGTTGTAAAAAGTTTAACATCAGGATCGGACGCAGACACTTTGAAATCAATTATGTCTGTTGCACCGCCTGAAGAGTCGGATGAAGCATTAGAATTGCTATCTCGAGAATAACCGCCGCTCGGGTTTTGTTTTAGTGATGTTATCGCAATAGCATCACTCTCGTCCTTTGTAGGCAAGTTCAAAACGACACAATCATTTAATTCAGGCATACAATACCAAGTCGAATACGGTGATGTATAAGAAAACCAATATGCGGTTTCTACTGACTGAAGAGAGTCAATGTCTAAATGCAACTTGAGTAAATTATTCTTAACAGCTATAACCTTTCCAAGAAGCGCTAATCCTTGTATATTTTTGTTGTATTGTCTGGGCTGTTTTAATCCATTTAATGTTGTCAACTCATACGTATTATGTAAATGGTTATCCTTTATTGTGCTTACTACACTCATAATATATAACTGCATTCCCATATAACTAACTTGATCTCCAAGTGAGAATGTATTTGATGCAAACTCATCGTCAATCTTGTATGAGGTATAGTCACACTCAAATACACCACCTATCAACCGATTCTCATTTTCTTTACGAAGCATATCCAAACGTTTGCAAACTGAATATTCATAACAATCCATATCTCCCCTATACAAACCCATTGGAGTTCCAAAACATAGATACGGAAAGGGTACTCGGCAGTCAACATATAGACCCTGCTCAAACTTTGAAGCCTCTCTTACTAAAAAAGTCCAATCAGTCTCATCGTGTTGCAACACAAAGGTGTCTAGTTTTTTGCTATACTCAACTGTTTCAATAGAAAAAGACCCGTTATAAACATGCATTATCTTTGATATCATTTCGCTGTAAAGCATTTCTTTATCTTGAAAAGAATTACTCTTTCTCTCAATATCCATCAGGCATGTATGCGACAATGCTTCTATCGTTATTTGGGATACGGCGTTATTCGATTTAGCCTCGCAAACCGTTGAGGAAAAATCAGTAATTATCCCTTCATATTCAAAAGCCAATTTGCTGTTTATTGTAAAGGTAATATGTATTCCGGTGTAGTAATTAAGGCTCTCAAAATGAGATTTATATTCCAAATAGCTTAGCATGCCATTGAGAGTTAATTTTGTATGCTGATTTACACTTGATTCGATAATGGCATGAGCATCGTCCAGCAACATTATTTCTCCATTTAAAGAAATCGAAACTCGCCGATCATCCTCATTAGATGAATCTATGTTTCTTTTTGTTTTGTAGTTTGAACCATATCTATGTGACAACCAATGACTCCCTTCTCCAACTAGTACGAATATACCACATTAACTCAAAGTTATGCTCATTGATTTAGTACTACATATTTTGAACAATCTTTTCTTTGAAGTATAAAATAAAAAAGTCAATATGTCCATTATTATCTTAAACATTTATTATTTTTGCAACGAAACTGTTCAGTGTATGCGGAAACCAAAGAATCTCGTCATTGCGAGGAGCGTAGCGACGCGGCAATCCAGAAAGAAACCTGACAATATGCGCAAAAGGGACTGGATTGCTTCGCTTCGCTCGCAATGACGGTTTGGCACTGAACAGTTTTTTTGTAACTTTTTGTAACTATTGTAAATCTCAAGGGAACACAATGAGAGATTCGTAATAGGTGCTCACCGCCATGGCGGGAGCGTTATAAGAGAACGCCTATATTAAATTTTTGTTACACTATGCAATATGCGTTCTCTCAAGAGTTGCCAGTGGTAATGCGCAGATAATGCCGGTAATTCACAGGTAATGCCGTTAATGCGCAGTTAATGCGCAGTTGAGTAAAAATCAGCAAAAGGGCTTGATAATTCGAGGTTTTAGCCTTAAAATAGACTTAGTGTCACAGTGAGCATAAGTACATGCATAAGAGGACGGCATACAATGGACGATTACACAAAAGATAACGCCAAAAGAGATCTGCGCTCTAAAAATGAGACAATGGGAAAATTTTCTAACTATGGCAGCCACCAGGCTGGGGAAACACCGGGCAAAAGGACTCCATACGGAGGCGTTAGAACTACGGGAGCAAAAGTTGCAGGGGTAAAAAAGAGAAGTATTGACGGCAGCATAGGCAATGGCAAAGGGGCAGGAGCATGGGAAAGAGAAGCTAAAGAGGCCAAGGAAGCTGAAGAGGTTATAGGAGCTTGGGTAGCCAAAGAGGCTAGGGAAGCTAAAGAGGCCAAGAGAGCTAAGGAAGCTGATAGGGCTAGGGAAGCCAAAGAGGCCAAGGGAGCTAGGGAAGCCAAAGTGGCTAGGGAAGCCAAAGAGGCCAAGGGAGCTAGGGAAGCCAAAGTGGCTAGGGAAGCCAATGAGGCCAAGGGAGCTATGGAAGCCAAAGTGGCTATGGAAGCCAAAGAGGCTATGGAAGCCAAAGAGGCTAGGAAAGCTAAAGTGGCTATAGAAGCCAAAGAGGCTTATAAGGCTAGGGAAGCCAAAGACGCTAAGGATGCTAAATATGCTAAAGATGCTAAAGATGCTAAATATGCTAGAGCCGGCAACACTAAAACAAGATACCCCGATAATGGCAAGCCGTTTTTAAGGTTAGAGCGGGAACATGCCCCCTCGGGAAAAAAGTTACGAGTGAGGGATGACCGGCTCAGAAGCCCGCAGCAAAGGATCGGCCCGACTGGTGGAACGCAACTCAAAATCATACACTCCGAAGACGTGCATACAGGAAAAGAACAGCATAGAAACGCTCAGGAAAATGGTTTGCGGCTTAGAGGAAGCCGGAATGCCGTTTACTTGGTTGAAGCCGAAAATGGTAATAATTCGAAGTTGGGGGATTTGAAAGCGAAGAGTTCCCAGGCATTTGCTGGAAGAAAGCAAAGAAGCGGGACGAAAAGAAGCTGTTCAGTGGGAGGCAGTGCGGTAAGAGAAGGTATAGGGAGAGAAAAAATGGCAAGGGAAGGTACGGCAAGAGGCGGTATTGCAGGTGGTGGTATGGCAAATAACGGCGAATCAAGAAACTATACAGGGAGAGACGGGTTGACATATAATGGCATGCCGAGAAATCGCGTGGAGAGGGACGGCATGGCAAGAGACAGAATGGCAAGAGAAGGTATGATTAACAGTGGAGCCTCAAGAAACCGCCCAGAAAGAGTGGGGATACAGAGAGACAGCATGGTAAATGGCGGGCCTTCTAGGGGCCGAATGGAGTATAGGGAAACCGCGCAGGATCACATGGGGAGAGGTTACCTTGAGAGAGACGGCACTACGAATGGCGGCGATACTAGAGGCCTAATGGGATATGGGGAGCCCCCAAGCACCAGTATAGTCAGAGACAGTGTTGGCAGAGGTCGTGTGAGCAGAGGGAGTACGGGAAGCACCCGAATGGAAAGAGGCGGCATTGCAAATAACGGAGCTGCAAGAAGCCGAATGGAATACGAAGACCCCACGAGTGGGCGAATGGAATACGAAGACCCCACAAGTTGGCGAATGGAATACGAAGACCCGACAGGTGGGCGAATGGGAAGAGGCCGCACGGAGTATGAAGGCACTTCGGGTGATCGTGTAGGAAGAAGCCGCACAGATTACGAAGGCTCTTCGAGCGATCGTATAGGAAGAAGCCGTACGGAGTATGAAGGCCCTTCAGGTAATCGTGTAGGGAGAAGCCGCACAGATTACGAAGGCCCTTCGAGCGATCGTGTAGGAAGAGGCCGTATGGAATATGAAAGCCAAGCGGGCGAACGTATAGGAAGAAGCCGTACGGAGTATGAAGACCCTTCAGGTGATCGTGTAGGGAGAAGCCGCACAGAGTACGAAGGCCCTTCGAGCGATCGTGTGGGAAGAAGCCGTATGGATTATGAAGGCCAAGCGGGCGAACGTGTAGGAAGAAGCCGTACGGAGTATGAAGGCCCTTCGGGTGATCGTTTGGTTGGAAACCGTATGGGTAGAGGTCAAATGGGCGGCGATCAAATGGAAAGGAGCCGTTTAGGGAGCAGTCAAATAGCAAGCAACCGTATGGGACGGGGCGGCATTTCAAATAACAGAGCAGCGAGAGATCGCATTGGGTACGAGGGCATAGCGAACGACCGCGCTATTGTAGATAGAATAGGCGATGACATAGTTGGCGATGATAGAATAAGTCAAGACGGAATAGGCCAAGACAGGTTTGGCAATGGCAGGATAGGCAATGACAGGATAGGGCGAGACAGAATAGGAAGCAGCCATATACCAAGCAACCGCTCAGAAAGAGACGGAATGATAGATAACAACGGTGCGAGAGAGCGAATAGAATACGGGAGAACTGCGGATGGCCGCATGGGCAGAAGCCACATGGATATTGGCCGAATGGACAGAGACCGTAAGGGAAGCGACCAAATGGAAAGCAACCATATAGGAAGCGCTCATATGGGAAGATCTCAATTGGGAAGCAACCATATGGGAAGATCTCAAATGGAAAGCGACCAAATGGAAAGCAACCAAATGGGAAGACCCCAAATGGGAAGCAACCATATGGGGAGATCCCAATTGGGAACCGCTCAAATGGGAAGCGCTCAAATGGGAAGCAACCATATGGAAAGCGCTCAAATGGGAAGGGGAGCATCGAAAGACGACAAGTCTGCATGGCTGTATGGGGCGGCGATTGGAAATGGCTCCCCGACAGGAAAGAGCGATGCTATAGCAAATATAATAGCTGCAAAAAGAAGCGGCACGGCAGGAAGCATTGTAGCAGCAAGAAGGAATGCTACGAACGAAAGCAAAGCCGACAGGGAAAGAAACGGAGTTTCGGGCATTAGCGAAGCCGCAATGAGAAGGGGCAGCACATATGGCGAAAACGAAGCCGCCGCGAGAAGAAGCGGGGCTATGGGTGAGGGTGAAGCGTACGCAAGAAGAAACAGGATGGCAGGCGAGAGTGAAGCCGCAACGGTGATGGGCGGCAAACGAAATGATAGCGAAACTAACTCGAAAAGGGGCGGCGTGCCAGGGG
>Ga0099364_10007343_pt1 | contig 15765 bp, 14 predicted proteins | sample TergutTh196P3_FD_73070 | JGI IMG/M metagenome (GOLD analysis project Ga0099364, IMG submission 73070) | Microcerotermes parvus P3 segment gut microbial communities from Pointe-Noire, Republic of the Congo - Th196 P3 | ecosystem: Host-associated > Arthropoda: Insects > Digestive system > Gut ...
CGAAAGAAAACGGCTTGAATCCGTATGAATACCTCACATATGTTTTCAAAAACGCGCCGAATTGGGATATACACAATAATGTTGATTATCTTGATCTACTGATGCCGTGGAACGCGCCGGGGTGCAGAAAAAAGAGGAAATGAGTAAAGCCTCCCATTGACGGGAGGCTTTTTTGTATGGTTGTATTTGACGCTTACAGGAATTTCAAAGAATTAGCAAGATTTTTTATACTCAGCCTATAGAGAAAAGCTCGGCAGTCTTTTCAGGGATTGTGCATACGGCCGGCTTGCTAAAAGACATTTCATTGTTATGGCATTTGCGTGGTTATTGAGACTTTCAAGTTGAATTCACGTTGTTCCCCGGGAGCAATCATTAATAATTCCCCTTGCTTGCGGGCAGCAGTCCGGCCTTCGGGCTTCCATGTGCCGGGTTCGATGCCGCATGTGTAGTCGCCTTCGCCCATCTGTTTCCATTGGATTAAGTATGGCAGTTCCGCTTTATCAAATGTAATTGCCGCGCCAACTTTTAAAGCCGGATTGTAAAGTCCGGCGAAAACCGTACCGTCTTTACCGGGAAGCAAGTCATGATAAAATACCTGCTCGGCATACTGGTGCGTAGGCTCTTGAAAGGCCAAGCACTGCTCCAGCCCTTTGCCTGCCGTTTCGTCCCGGGGTGTTATGTTTGCGCTTTTTGAAGAAACGAATTGTGTGTCAGGCCCCACAAGAGGGTGCCCGAAATTAAAATGATACAGCATCATGAGGGGTTGGGGCTCGAAACCGCAATTCATTACGGTGTCCTTAATGAAAATATGGTTTTCTCCCCCTTTAGCGCAGATTTCACGGCGTATCTGTATGTTTTCCCCGAAAACAGCAGCTTCGCGGGTCATCCCGCTGACGCGGATCAGATAGTCATCGCCATCCCAGCTTTCATACGACGATACCTGCTCCGCGACTGCAAAATTCGCACGCCCGTGTAATCCAAGGGGCTTTCCCTCATCTATACATGCGGCTCCCATATGTGTATAGCCACATGTCGTCAAAAGACCCGCGGTAAATCCACGCAGGAAGCCTGTCCCCTCATACTCGCATAAATATGGCGAAACCGGGCCTGTTTTCGATATAAATCCAATCGGGACGTTATTGTAATGGCACCACGAAATATCCATTCCACGATCAGGCAGAACAGAGAAAGTCAGCCCCCCGCCCGTACGGACGTCAAATACTCGCATACCGCGCCCCGGCCCGTCGTCAAGAACAGACTGCCGGATGCCGCAAATTTGCGAAATATCCCCTGCGTTTTTCATCAGTTTTTCTCTGGAATATGTTTTTCCCCACAGTTCCATAAGCTTACTCCTTCGTTTTTCTTGATAAAATAACGTTTTTCTATATTATATCTCTCCTGAATCCGGTTTGCAAGGAATAAAAGGAATATTGATTTATATTTGGAACTGTACTATAATGAGCTAGAAAAATATTTTTCCGAGGTGCATAATGGTCACGATTAAAGATGTGGCAACGAAAGCAGGCGTGTCAATTTCGACCGTCTCAAATGTGATTAACAAAAGAAAATTTGTAAGCGACGAGTTGATTGAAAGAGTCAATATCACAGTACAAGAGCTTGGCTATGTTGCAAACCCGATTGCACAAAATATGAAGCTTAAGAATACAAAAACCGTAGGCGTCATTACTTCCGACCTTTGCGGGTTGTTTTACCCGTATGTCCTAAAGGGTATTTATGAAGTTTTAAATGCCGGGGGATACAAAGTAATCGTCATCGACTTAGACGGAATGAACGACCGGCTGGGAAGCATAAAAAAATTCCGGGACGGCGTCGAAAGCCTGATATTCAGCCGTGTAGACGGCATTATATTTTCCTCAACTCTTTCCGGAGAAATGGAAGTTGGCATCATAAATGAAATCAAAGAAACTTATTCTTACCAGCGGGACATCGGTTTGGTCTGCATAGAAAGCGACTTGAGCAAGTTTGGCGTTGATTCTGTATTCTCAGACTCTGTAGATGGAGCGGACAAGGCAACCTCGCATCTGATTAATATCGGCTGCAAACGAATCGGTCATATTACCGGCCCATTATTTATTTCCGTTGTGCAGGAACGCATTGCCGGATATAAAAACGCAATGTCACGAAGCGGCTTTGCCGTTGACGACGCCACCATGATATCAAACGGGGATTATACGCACAGAAGCGGTTACTTGGCAATGAAAGATTTGCTTCACAAAATGCCTGATATTGACGGCGCGTTTATCGCAAACGATCAAATGTCTATTGGGGCTTTAAAAGCGCTTTCAGAAGAGGGGAAAGCGGTGCCTGACGAAGTAAAAATAGTCGGCTATGACGATGTGTTTATCGCAAGTGTTATGGAGCCCGCTCTTTCAACAATCCACATAAAGAAACATTTTTTCGGCAAAAAAGCTGCCGAGCTTCTTGTCGAGCAAATCGAAGGAAAAAAGCAAAATCACCCGGCTGTTGCAATCGAAATAGAAACTTCTTTGGTTGAGCGGAAAAGCACGGTTAAAGCGGCGCCGGAAGATTGGATATTAGTAAACTGGTAACGCTATTACCAAATTGTCATAAATATTATCTTGACAGAAAAACGTTATTCTGATATTCTTTATGTATTGTGTTGCATGTATGACATAATATATAAATATTATGTCATTTATATATGTAAAAACGATAATATCGTTAAAGCATCCTCGCTATTGCTTTTATTTTCAGAAAAACGTTATTCTTTAAATGCAGTCATATAGACGGGAGGATATCTATGGGGAACTTAACATTTGTACAACAGGCTCTCGAAGAAGGAAAAGGTGTTTTCAGGCTTACCCCTACATGGGTTCCCAGAGTGTTTTGCAGGCCGGGCAAGCGGATTAAGCTGCACCCCAACGACTACTATGCTTTGGGAGCAGACCGAGGCGGCATTGACGAGCGATGGTTTGCATCCACAACCTGGGCAGAAAACGGCCCGAAAACAGCTAAAGATGAAGGGCTAAGCTACATCGCCGTCAGTCCGGACGGCCGGGACAGAGTTTTGCTTCGCGACGCCGTCGCACTTATGGGAGCAGAAATCATCGGTGAAACTTTATGGAAGAAGTACGGCAGATGGGCGATGTATTCCAAGTTTTTTGACAATGCAGGGCCTTTGCCCCACCATGTTCATCACAGTGACAAATATGCCGCCCGCGTAAACGCATCAGGGAAACCGGAAATGTATTTTTTCCCGTCCCAGGTCAATAATCACGGCGGGGAGTTTCCTTTTACGTTTTTTGGGTTCAACCCCGATACTACAAAAGAGCAGGCGCTTGACGCACTGAAAAATTTCTCCAAAGGCGATAACAACATTCTAAGTCTTGCAAGGGCATACAAGCTTGATTTGGATACCGGATGGGACGTCCCCCCCGGCGTTCTGCACGCACCAGGCAGTCTTTGCACTTACGAACCACAATTCGCTTCGGATGTTTACGCCATGTACCAGTCGGTATTGATGAACGGGCAGGTTGTAGGCGAGGAGCTTCTTTGGAAGAACACGCCTGAGGCGGAAAAAGGCAATTATGAATATCTGTTAGAAGTAATCGACTGGGACCTCAACGTTGACCCCGACTTCTACAAACACCGGTTTATGGCGCCGAAACCGATAAAACCCTTTGCTGAAATGACAGCCGATGGTTACATAGAAGAATGGATCTGCTATAAGTGTGAGTCTGCATCGGCAAAGCGGCTGACAATTCTTCCGGGAAAAACGGTCACCATCAAAGACAGTGCGCCGTACGGCCTGATTTGTTTGCAGGGCCACGGAAAATTCGGCGTTTGGGATATTGAATCCCCGGCTCTCATCCATTACGGGCAGCTGACAAACGATGAATTCTTTGTAACGGAAAAAGCCGCGAAAGAAGGAATCACAATCGTCAACCAAAGCAATAGCGACCCCATCGTGATACTGAAGCATTTCTCGAATAACCCGGAGCTTGTCATCGAATAACAAGTACCTGCAAGGGAGGTTGGCCAATGTCTTCACAATCATGCATTTTAGAAACAAAAAGCGTATCCAAGTCGTTTGCCTTGAACGTTGTTCTAAACGATGTGAATTTTTCTGTAAACACAGGGGAAGTCCATGCCCTTATGGGAGAAAACGGGGCGGGGAAATCCACCTTAATGAAAATCATCATGGGAATTTATAAAAACGATTCAGGCGAGATTTTATTTGAAGGAAAACCCGTGGATATTAAAGGCGCCCGTGACGCGCTTGGCATTGGCATTTCTATGATTCATCAGGAACTGAACCCCATCATGGAAATGACCGTTGCAGAAAATGTTTTTATCGGGCGGGAGAAGCGTATCAAGGGCACGCCATTTCTCGACCTTGCAAAATTGAATCGAGACACCCAGAAATTGCTCGAAGAGTACCATATGCAGGATAAAGTAACGCCCTCGATGAAAATGAAGCAGTTAAACATCGCGCAAATACAAATGATTGAGATTATCAAGGCCGTTTCATACAATGCAAAGCTGATTATCATGGATGAGCCGACTTCTTCTCTTTCCGCGACGGAAACGGAGGAGCTTTTCAGAACAATCGATACCCTCAAAAAACAAAATGTCGGCATCGTATACATCTCTCACAGGATGGAAGAAGTGTTTGCCCTTGCCGACCGGATTTCTGTCTTGCGCGACGGTACCATGGTCGGTTGTGTGGAGCGTGAAGATGTAGAGGAAAATCAGCTTATCAGCATGATGGTCGGACGCGAGTTGAGCGGCGGATACTCGGAAAACGATGCCGCCAAGGGCGATGTGGTGCTGGAAGTCAAGAATTTTACGCGGAAAGGCGTTTTCGAAGATATCTCTTTCAGCGTACGCGCGGGTGAAATCCTTGGTTTTGCAGGGCTTGTGGGCGCGGGGCGCAGCGAGGTTATGCGGGCGCTGATCGGTTATGACCGGCACAACTCGGGCGAGGTTTACCTGAAAGGGAAAAAAATCGTAATAAATCACCCGAGGGATGCAAAGAAAAATCTTATCTCACTGGTTTCAGAGGACAGAAAAGCACTTGGACTTGTATTGTGCCGCAATATAAAGGAAAACGTATCGCTGCAAAATGCCGAACAATACTCCGAATTGTGCGTAATAAACGGGGCAAAAGAGTGGAAAACATGTACGGCGATTTGCAATGAGGTTACCGTTAAAATGAATAGCATTGCAGATGTAGTGTCATCCCTCTCCGGGGGCAACCAACAAAAGGTTGTGCTGGCTAAATGCCTTTTAGCGCACCCTGAGGTGCTAATACTGGACGAACCCACCAGAGGCATAGACGTCGGCGCCAAAGCGGGGATTTACCGGATGATGGTGCAGCTGGCCCAAAAAGGGATTGCGATTATCATGATCTCCTCGGAAATGCCAGAGCTTATCGGTATGAGCGACAGAATCCTGGTTATGTCAGGCGGAAAAATACGCGGGGAATTTACCGAAAAAAATGCAGCCGTACAGGAAGCAATCCTGCAAACAGCGTTGGGGGGAGTATAGCATGTTAAAAACCGGATTGAAAGTGGAAAAAACCGGCGACCTTTTCAGAAAATTTGGGCTTTTGTTTATTATTATCCTGATGATGGGGATTATGTCAATTGTCTCTCCTGTGTTTTTCACCTCGGGGAATCTGATTAATGTTTTAAGACAAATATCAATCAACGGGATTCTTGCCGTAGGGGTTACGTTTGTTATCCTCACAGGCGGCATAGACCTTTCTGTCGGCTCTATGGTTGCGGCGTCGGGTGTTGTTGCCGGCAGCCTTTTGCTTGACGGCCACAGCCCAATCGTAGCCATTATCGCCGCAATGGGCATCGCCGTGCTTTTTGGCACGTTAAACGGTGTCATGATTGCGTTTTTGGGATTGCCTCCTTTCATTGCTACCCTAGCAACACAAGTTGGCGCCCGGGGGTTTTCCCTTGTATATTCCAACGGCAGACCGTATGCCATTACGAATGAGCCGTTTATGGAAGTCGGAAAAGGCAGTACTTTTGGCGTGCCGAACCCGATATGGATTTTGCTTTTCGTATGTGTTCTCGCTTTTTGCGTTCTCAAGTTTACGATTTACGGCAGGCATGTATACGCCTTTGGCGGAAACCGGAACGCTACCAAGCTTGCGGGCGTACGCACCCGCCTTGTAGAATGTTCCGTGTATATGCTTTCCGGTTTTCTTGCGAGCATCGCCGCAATCATATTGGCGGCAAGAATCAGTTCGGGGCAGCCGACAGCCGGCAGCGGATTTGAGCTTGACGCCATTGCAGCGGTGGCAATCGGCGGAACCAGCATGGCCGGCGGTGTGGGCTCCATCGCAGGAACCGTAATGGGGTTCTGTATTATCGGAATCATGAACAACTCCCTGACCTTGTTAAACGTATCTTCTTTCTATCAGCAAATTGTACAAGGCCTTATCATTGTCATCGCTGTTCTGATTGACATACACGCAAAGAAAAAGAGCGTATGATACGAAACCTTCATGTGCACTGAAGGTTCAGTATAATTCACTTCGCAGACAAATTTAAGGAGGAACTTTACGTATGAAAAAAACGCTTATTATCCTATTGGCAGTATGTATGATGGTTACCTTGTTTGCCGCTTGCGGCGGCGGTGGCGGCAGTTCGGCTCCGGCAGTTCCTGCGGCGGATAGTTCCGGCGGCTCGGAAGAAGCGGCTCCCGCCGGCGACAGAACCTTTGTTATCGGTGCCCTCAGCAAACAAAATGCAGATACCTTCGTACAGAACATCTTCGACGCAATGGAAGCCCGTGCAGCGGAACTTCCGGAAGTAACCCTTCTTGTTCAAGACGCCGAAGGCGACATCAACGCACAGATTAATCAGGCGGAAGCCATGATAACCCAACAGGTTGACGCTATTATTTTGAACCCTGTTGACGTTGACGGCAACGCCCCTATCGTTACCATGGCAATTGATGCCGGTATCCCGATTATCCTCTGCAACACATTGACCAATAACTCCGAGCTGGCAACTGCCTATGTTGGTTCCGATGACGTTGACGCCGGAAGAATTCAAGCTGAATTTCTCAAGGGTGTTCTCGCCGACGATGCAAACGTCACATACATGATGGGCCCGATTGGCGTTTCCCCGCAGATTTACCGCAAAGAAGGCATCGAAAGATACCTGTTTGACGTCACCAACATGACTGTCCTTGCAGAACAAACCGCAAACTGGAAGCGCGACGAAGCCCTTGCCCTTGCTGAAAACTGGCTGACTTCCTTCCAAGATTTAGACGCCATCATCTGCCAGAACGATGATATGGCCCTTGGCGTGCTGGAAGCCGTTGAAGCTGCCGGGCGTAAAGACCAAATCATTGTCGTTGGCATCGATGCAATCACCGACGCTTTGACTGCCGTTAAAGCAGGCAGGCTTGACGCCACTGTATTCCAGGATGCCGCCGGCCAGGGCGCAGGTTCCGTTGACGCCGCCCTCAAGGCCGCAAAGGAAGGCGTCTTAAAGATGCCCGACGTCATGATTCCGTTCGTGCTTGTTACGCAGGCGAACGTTGACGACTTTATGTAATCACCAGCCCTCCTGTTTATCAATTTTCGGATTGAAAGCTAAAATGCTGGAAAATTGAAAAAATAAGGCCGGGAGCAAATCAGAGGGTTGGCTCCCGGTCTTGCATCAAAATAAAGGAGGTTGTTATGGGAGCAAAAAATTACCGTACGACCAATGTCGGCGTGTTCGGGCATCCGATTGATGAAAACCCCACCGTTGTTTTACAGGAAGCCGGATTTCGTGAATTGGGGCTGAATTACCGATACCTGAATTTTGATATCAAGCAAGGCGAATTGGAAAACGCGCTGAACGCAATAAAAGTTCTTGGGTTTCGGGGCATAAACCTGACAATCCCCCATAAAGTGGATATCATTCCTTTTCTTGATTCCATTTCCGACGCCGCCAAGAAAATCGAAGCCGTAAACACCGTGGTGATAGAAGGCGGAAAGCTTTTCGGTGAAAACACCGACGGCAAAGGCTTTATTCAATCTATCACAACAGATGCGGGATGCAGCCCCCGCGGCGCCCATGCGGTTATATTGGGAGCGGGCGGCGCGGCCCGCGCGATTGCTGTGGAGTTGATTCTGGCGGGAGCAAGTCAATTAACGATTGTAAACCGCAGCAAGAACCGCGGGCAAGCGTTGGTTGAACTGCTAAAGCGAAATTGCGGGTTTGACTCCGAGTTCAAGATTTGGGATAATACATACAAACCGCCGGATTGTGATTTTCTGGTAAACGCCACATCCATTAACCTTTACCCCGACGCATCGAAGCCCGATATCCACTACGAGGCAATCGCCCCCGGAACCATCGTGTGCGATGTGATTCCAAACCCGCCGCAAACAGGCTTCCTAACAGAAGCGAAGAAACGCGGTGCGGTTACCCTTGACGGTTTAGGAATGCTAGTATATCAAGGTGCAATCGGCTTCAAGCTTTGGACAGGTCTCGACGCCCCTGTTGACGTGATGCGCAAAGCCCTTCAAGAAGAATTTTCCTGAAACGAACCCTTATTTTATAAAAAGGAGATTTCGCAAGATGAGTAAAACAACAATCCGCGAAGTATTTGAAAAAAACAACGGTATCCTGCGGCTGATTCCGATATTCGTGCCGCGGCGGTTTTCCAAGCCCGGCAAGCGGCTGAAGCTTCATCCGGACGATTATTATGCACTCGGTACAAAACGCGGAGCAATTAAAGAACGTTGGTTTTCATCGGTCATAAACTGTATGAACGGTCCTGACGCCGCATCGGACGAAGGGCTCAGCTATGTTGAAACCGGCGGAGAAGCCATCACATTGCGAGATTTCGTAAAAGAACTGGGCGCGGAATTAATCGGCAGCGAGCTTTTAGAAAAATACGGGACATGGCCGATGTATTCAAAGTTCTTCGACTATGAGGAGCCTTTGTTCCACCATGTACATCTTGATTTTGAAGCCGCCGCCCGGGTCGGCGCCCTTGGCAAGCCCGAGGCGTATTATTACCCGCCCCAGTTAAATAACCATCCAGGCACATTCCCCCATACATATTTCGGCTTTGACCCCGACGTGACAAAGGATATGGTAAAAGAAAGGCTGTTCGACTACGAAAAGTGTGATATCCGCATTACAGACCTTTCCCGCGCGTATCGAATTGAGCTCGGCACCGGCTGGTATACGCCTCCCGGCGTTATCCACGCGCCCGGCTCATACCTTACCTATGAACCCCAATGGAACTCCGATGTCAATTCGGTGTATGAGAACGTCACAGCCGGCGAGGTTTACCCCTATGATTTCCTTGTAGAGAACTGCCCGGAAGATAAAAAACTCGACATGGATTACGTCATCAGCCTGTTGGATTGGGAGAAAAACGTAGACCCACATTATAAAAAGACGTACTTCCGCCCGCCGGTTACCGCAAGCCAAGATGACAATCATATTGAAAAATGGGTAACCTACCGCAACGAATATGTCGCGGCAAAAGAATTGACCGTGTATCCCGGAAAAACCGTCACAATAAAAGACGAAGCCGCTTACGGGTGTATCTTTGTGCAGGGGCACGGCAAATTCGGTAATTATGACGCAGAAACCCCTGCGATGCTGCGGTTTGGCCAAAAGAGCGCCGACGAATATTTTGTCAGCGAAAAGACAGCGCGTGAGGGTGTAACCATCAGTAATCCGTCGGAGTATGATCCCATCGTTATCCTCAAGCATTTCGCAAATAACCATCCGGGTACGCCGCAGTGAGCCGCGACTACACGCTTGGGTTATACGAAAAATCAATGCCCCACAGCATGACGCTATGTAAAAAACTGGAAAAAGCAAAAACTTCCGGCTTTGATTTTCTTGAAGTCAGCGTTGATGAGACGGACGAAAAGCTTGCAAGGCTGAACTGGGGGAAAACAGAGCGCTGGGAAGTCATCAATGCCATCGCGGACACGGGCACAACCATCGGGAGCATGTGCCTCAGCGGGCACCGCAAATACCCTTTCGGCAGCCTTGACGAGGCAACCCGGCATAGAAGCCTTGATATCATAGCGCGCGCCATTGACTTGGCGTGCGGCTGGGGCATCCGGATTATCCAGCTCGCGGGGTACGATGTTTATTATGAGCAGGGCACTGAGCAGACACGCTCGTTCTTTCGCGAGAACCTTGCGAAAAGCGTTGATATGGCAGCGAAATCCGGCGTGATATTGGCGTTCGAAACGATGGAAACACCGTTTATGGACACGGTGGAAAAAGCCATGGTCTATGTCTCTGAAATAAACTCACCATACCTGCAGGTTTATCCCGACCTCGGTAACCTCACAAATGCGGCGAAACTGTACAGTCACAGTGTCCCGGACGACATGGAAACAGGCCGCGGGCATATTTCGGCATTGCATTTAAAAGAAACCGTGCCGGGCAAATACCGGGATATCCCCTACGGTACGGGGCATACAGACTTCGCGGAGGGTATCCGCGCGGCGCGGCAGCTCGGGGTGCGGCGCTTTGTCGGCGAATTTTGGGATAACGGCGCGTTTGAGGTGCAGCTAACCCACGCGCATACATTTTTACGCGATTTTTTGGATGAAGCGGCAAAGGAGGGTTTTTGATGTATATTGGTATCGACAACGGCGGCACGTTATGCAAAGCAGTCTTGTTTGACAAAGACGGCAAAGAAATTTGTTCCGCGTCTGAAGATTTGGTTATGATCACACCTGCAAGCGGACACACCGAGCGTGACATGGAGGAGCTTTTTCAGGCAAACTGCCGTATCATCCGCCGTGTGGTGGAAGAATCGAAAATCGACCCCAAAGAGATTAAGGGCATTGCCATATCCGGACACGGAAAAGGCCTTTACCTCTGGGGAAAAGACGATAAGCCCGCCATGAACGGGATTGTCAGCACCGACGGGCGCGCATGGGAATACCCTGAAAGATGGGAACAAGATGGTACTTCCGGCAAAGTCTTTGAAAAAACGTTCCAAAAGATACTGGCATGTCAGCCCGTTTCGCTGCTTTGCTGGCTCAGGGATAAGAAGCCGGATATTTTCGGGAATATCAAATGGATTTTTGAGTGCAAGGATTATATACGTTTCCGCCTCACGGGCGAAGCATATGCCGAGATGACCGACATTTCAGGCAGCAATCTGCTAAACCTTGCCACCCGGGGATACGACAAAGATTTGCTGACCCTGTACGGGCTTGAATCCGTAGAGGAGGCGCTGCCTCCCCTCAAACGCTCCTTTGACCCGTGCGGGAAGATTACAGCGGAAACTGCGAAGCTTACCGGCCTTGCAGAGGGCACGGTCGTCGCGGGCGGCATGTTCGACATTGACGCCTGCGCGATTGCAATGGATATCACAAACGATGAAAATATTGCGGTAATCGCAGGCACTTGGAGCATCAACGAGTACATATCAAAAAAGCCGGTACTTAACAAAAGCGTGATGATGAACTCGATTTACTGCATGGACGAATACTATCTCGTCGAGGAATGCAGCCCAACTTCGGCAGGCAACCTGAAGTGGTTTATGGAGATGTTTATGCCCGATGTGAAAAGCTTCCGCGCGTTTGATGAACTGGCCGAAAGCGTGAAGCCGGATGAACAGAACCTTATCTTCCTGCCTTATCTATTCGGCTCAAATTATAACCCTCAGGCAAAAGCGTCCCTGCTTGGGCTTGGCAGCCACCACGCCAAAAACCATATTGCCCGCGCGATACTGGAGGGCGTCTGCTTCTGCCACAAAGCCCACATCGAAAAGCTCTTACAAAACCGTGAGAGTACCCGGGCCATCCGGCTGGCGGGGGGCGCTGCGAAATCCCCGCTATGGGCGCAGTTGTTCGCGGATATATTGGAGCTTCCCGTGGAGCTGATTGAGGGCGACGAGCTTGGCGCCCTTGGCGCGGCGATGGCGGCGGCTGTCGCGGCAGGCGACTACGCGGATTTCCCGGGCGCCGCAAAAGCGATGGTAAAAGCAAAAGCCCGGGTGGAGCCAAACCCTGCGGCTTTTGACGTGTACCGGAAAAAATATGAGCTATACAAGCAAGTATCAGGCGTTCTCGATCCTTGCTGGAAAAAATTTTAAACCGGAGGTTTTTGATATGTTAAAAGGAATCCCCCCTATCCTTTCGCCCGATTTGCTCGCGGTCCTGTGTGAGATGGGCCACGGCGATGAAATTGTGATTGGCGACGGAAATTTTCCAGCTGAAAGCCAGGGAATACCCGTTGTTCGCTGCGACGGCCACGGTGTACCGGAGGTGCTGAAAGCAATTTTGCTGTTGTTCCCGCTGGATACTTTTGTGGAGCAGCCTGTCGCGATGATGGAAGTTGTCAAGGGCGACACGTTTGTGCCGGTTATTTGGGATGAGTATAAGAAAATATTGTCTGATGCCGGATATGGCGAGGAAAAAATCGAATATGTCGAGCGCTTTGATTATTACGACCGTGCGAAAAAAGCCTACGCCGTCGTGGCGACGGGCGAATTTTCAAAATACGCGAACGTCATTTTGAAAAAAGGCGTTGTGTCGCCCGACGATTTGCCGTAAAATATAAATAAAACTTGAAAGAGGACGTCGGTTATGAATTTTGATTCGTTTAAATGGCTTAATGAAAGCAAACTAACTGTGGATGGAGATACCATAACTATTTTTGCCCCTCCAGAAACTGATTATTTTAATAGTCCCGTGCCTGAAAATGGGAAGTATGCGAAACCGCAGGCGGACGCGCCTTTCTTTTATACTGACATCGAAGGCGATTTCGTCGTCAGAGCTAAGGTAACGCCAAATTTTGAAGATAATTTTGACGCCGCGTGCATTATGGTAATTCAAGACGAGAACCTGTGGATTAAAGCCGCCTTTGAAAAATCTGACTTTGATACGAATGCTGTGGTGAGCGTAGTGACGAATCAGATTTCCGACGATGCGAACGGATGCAATATAGATGTGGATTCCATCTGGCTGCAAATCGCAAGGGTGGGAGATAATTTTGCCGTCCATTATTCTTTAGACGGTGAAAAGTTCGATATGGTCAGATTGTGTATGCTGCCTGTAAACCGTTCAGTCAAAGTAGGGCTTGAAGCACAATCTCCCGTGGGGAAAGGCGGCGACCGCGTATTCAACGGTTTTTCTATTGAGAGCCGGACCATTCGTAATCTTCGTGCGGGCAAGTAGGTAAAAAAGGCGCAGCTGGCGACCGCACCTTTTCCCGTGTTTCTATAGTAACAAGCAAGCAGCGATATATACCTTTCAGTATATTCGCTGCTTGCTTGTTGGTGGATAAATCTCCCAATCCCCCGGAGAAAGAGGACGCAATGCGTCCTCTTTTTAAGCCGCTGTTGGCGTCTGCTGTGCGGCTTCGCCGCACACATTTTTCAAAGAAAAATCATAGTTACCGGGCGTCGCGCTCAATGATTTTTGTCTGCTTCGGAGTGCCAAAAGGAATTCTGTCTAATCATGGTAGGTATTATTCTTATAATACCTACGGTGCTTACCTTCCGCACTATCGTTCCGACACCCAACTGCTATTCCCGATTCCCAGTAACCTTCTATCCTATCCATTTATTTACATATATGTTATATAGCGATATGATTAAATAATTGAATTGAGCAACATGATGTGAGGGTGCTGAAGCGTCCCCTTCACCGTTGCCATCCTAAACCCGAAGCGCTATCAGTTATATCTTATATCGCACGTAAAATCCATTGACCGAAAGCTATGTCATGTGATATGATATGTTGACAAGGAGTTGATAGCTATGGTTATTCGCGAAGCATACTTATCGAAGATTCGCCCATTCATCGGTAAAGATGTAATCAAAGTGCTGACGGGCATTCGCCGCGGTGGAAAGAGCGTGTTACTTGAGCAAGTCCGCGATGAGATAAACAGCCCACACACCATCTTTCTGAACTTCGAGGATTTGGGCAATCAACATCTGTGTGAATATAACGCTTTCCATGACTATGTTTGCGAGAAGATTGGCAGTAGCAAGGAAAAATTCTATCTGTTCTTCGATGAGATACAAGAGGTAGAAGGATGGGAGAAAGCTGTAAACTCCCTGCGTGTGAAGTTCGACGCGGACATCTACATCACAGGCTCAAACTCTCGGCTTCTGTCGGGCGAGCTTGCTACCTATATCGCTGGTCGCTATGTTTCGTTTGTAATTTACCCGTTTTCATTTGCAGAGTTTAAAATGGTAAGCTCGGACTATACCTTTGATGATTATATTCAGTACGGCGGGATGCCTTTTCTGTCAAGCGTAGACTTTGAACCTGAGGTCAGTAAGAATTATCTACAGGATATATTCAACTCGGTCGTGTTGAAAGATATAGTCAAGCGTAATAATATTCGGGACGTAGACCTCTTAGAACGCATCATCGCCTATGCTTTGGCGAACGTGGGAAAGAGTTTCTCAGCCACGAGTATATCAAAGTTCTTTAAGGCTGAGAAACGGACGGTTGCTCCCGAGACCATCCTTAACTATCTGAAAGCCAGTGAGGACGCCTACTTGCTGTACCGTCTGAAAAGTCAGGATGTGAACGGTAAGAAGCTACTCAAGGTGAATGAAAAATACTATGTAGCAGACCACGGCTTGCGGGAGGCAGTTGTGGGCGCTAACCTAAAGAATGCTGAGATTATCCTTGAAAACATCGTAGGCTTGGAACTCCTTCGCAGGGGCTACAAGGTCTGTGTAGGTCGTGTTGGTGATAAAGAGATAGACTTCGTAGCTGAGAAAGACGGTGACAAACTATACGTCCAGGTTTGTTATTTACTGAACGAAGAATCGACCATCAACCGTGAGTTCGGTTCCCTTTTGGAGATTAAAGATAATTACCCTAAGTTTGTACTGTATAAAGAAAGTTCGTTCCAGGGGAACTACGAGGGGATCCCTGCGGTTAAGGTTGAGGATTGGCTGATGGGGAGGATCGTGTGATGGGACATAAAGACTATTTTGTCGGACTTGAAAATAGATACGTGTGGAATGCCACAGGGAACAAGATGATGCAAGAATTGACACCAACGAGAGACGAGGATGAGTTCTACGGTGGTGTCCGTGGGGGAATGTATTACTCTCAATTTGGTCGACTTGCAGTTTATATGGAAAATAGGTATGGCTTAACGGATGTCAAGTCGCTTCGCACTTCACATATCTATGAACTCTTAGAGTATATGAGGGCAGAGGGCTTTAAGGAAGCAACATTGAAATATCATATTACATCTGTCAGGCAGGTGTACAAGGACAATCACGAGTTGTTTTCAGATGAATTTGTCCTCCCGACTAATGCGGCGTATGAGCAGTATCGGCAAGAAAATCAATAAGGCTTGATATTCGACTCAATGCACCTCAACCCCGCTCCGCATCAGGCTTTATCGACTGTTACTTAAATTGATAACTTCGGCGAAAGCCTGAGATTAGCAACAGAACGCCTTGACTGCAAAAACTTCTACGCCTTTAATCCCAATTTTGACAAAAAACAAGCAAGAAATGTAAATCAGAATAACCGCCACCATCGCAGATAAACGCGTATTAACTCGCCGCCCGTTATAAGAACAGACTGGCGCGCCGGGGATCATCCCCGGCGCGCTTTATATGCAAAGATAAACGCTAAAACGATAGTCAATTGGCTATACTTATCATACCTGTATCATGGCGCAAAAGTAAAGGCGTGTGTTAACACTTTCTTTATTTGACAAATACCTCCATGAAAAGGTATAATATGAACGAATGTGTTGGCAAAGGCGGGGGACTTATATGAAAGAGCGGATT
>Ga0099364_10007344_pt1 | contig 15763 bp, 6 predicted proteins | sample TergutTh196P3_FD_73070 | JGI IMG/M metagenome (GOLD analysis project Ga0099364, IMG submission 73070) | Microcerotermes parvus P3 segment gut microbial communities from Pointe-Noire, Republic of the Congo - Th196 P3 | ecosystem: Host-associated > Arthropoda: Insects > Digestive system > Gut ...
CTGCCATTGCTTTTATTGCCCAGTTGAATGTAAGTGTAGGAGCTACTGAACTTAAAGTAGTCCAGACACCTTCTGTAAAGAATACGTTTCCATAGCCATTTGACATAGGCCCGTTATCACAGCCCAAAGGATAACCGCCTGATACATTATAATATACACCTATCCAGAGTTCTTCAAGCATGGGGATATAGATAGGCGTATTTAATTCAACCTCAATCCAATTATATGATAATGGAGTTGTAACAGGTTGAGTATGAACTAAACGACCGGCATATAAAGGCGATCCTATGCCACCTGTATAAATTCTTATTTCTGTTGAAATTACATTTTCAGGTTCAAAAGGAAAGAATGCTACTTTACGCAGTTCAGAGCCTGCTACACCTAACTCATCAAGCTGCTCTGATGAAAATCTATGTGCTTTAATATATTGAGTTGCAAAGTTTTGCCCTATACCTTCTGCGATGTCATCTGTTAGGCTATGTGTGAACCATTTCTCAGTTCCTATACTAGGTGCTTCCCATGAAACTATAACATTATCACCAGCAATACCGGCTATTACATTTCTAGGTATTAAGGCACTTTCGTAAAGTGTTATGGTGCCTAAGTCTAAATCAACTGTACTTACTTGAACTAAGTCATTTACATGTTTATGATAACCGGGTTTTGAAATAACTAACTCGTATGTATAGCTGGTATAAACACCGGGAATGATAAAATAACCATTATTGTCTGAAGTTGTTTCGTAATTTAAATATCCTGTTAAAGTTACAACGGCATCAGCAATGTCTAAACCTAAATCTGAACTGATTAATTTTCCAAACACATTCACATAAGGTTGCTCAATTATGTTTATATCTAATATTGTTGTTTCATCAGGTAATATTGTTATGTTTTCAAGCTCTGTATTTGCAAACCCAAGTTTAGACGCTGTAATTGTTATTACGCCGGGGGTTAAATTAGCTATTGAATAATAACCTTCTGCGTTGGTATATGTTGTTCTAGGGGAGTCATTTATGCTTATTAATACGTTTTCTACAGGGTTTCCATCTGATGTTACTACACCTTCTAAACTACCAAGGCCTTCAAAACTAAAAGAAAATGTTATGTTAGGTATATCAAAACAAATTATACCAGAACCGGGATTGGCAGGATTTTGAGGGGAATCATCTGAATTTCGATACATCGAACGGACATCTTCATCCCACTGTGTAGCTTGAAAACCATTTTCATAGCCCCACATGGCAAGAGGGTCGAATTTTCTATGGGTGTATAAAACAAGATTACCACCGGTATAATTGAACGGAATGTCCAGATTTATGTATATGTTATGTATGCCATCTGGTAAATTGGACGGGAACATACCTTCATAGACAAGTGAAAACTCTGAGAAAGGAACCCAGTCAAAATTATCGAAGAAATAGTCAAAATCTATACTAACATTTGCCATATAAATCGCTACCTCATTCGGATTAGGCATGTCACCTTGACTTCTAAAACGATAGATTAAGTCGGTTATATTACCTGTAATTCCAATTTCTTCAGCATGATATATGGTTTGTACTAAGCTGGAACGCCAGGTAAAATTAAATGGTGAAAGCGTAGAATAAAGTGGGCTATTAGGATTGCCAATATAAACAGAATTAATACCAATTTTTTGAAGTAAGTTTGAGCGTCCAGATTCTGATATATTGTTGTTATTTAGTACAGAAACAACATGATAACGATATTCTCCATTAGGTAAAGTGTACCAATCGTAATCGTCATATTCTGTTGTAGTTAAGCCAGTGGCGAGTTCTGTCCATTCAAAGCCATTAGTACGATAAAGATTGTATGTTGGTTGACTAATATTATTTTTACGCATTGATAGAATAATGGGATTATTGCTACGGTTAGAAGGTTCTACAAAACCTTTAATTAACCAATTATAATCTAAACTTGGATTTAAATAGCTCAAAGTATGCCAAGAACCTTCTATCCATCTTACGATATTTCCATAACCATCATTAGCAGGACCATTGTCAATTGAGGCTACGTGTCCTGAATCTAATCTAACTTCGTAACCGATCCAAAGCTCACCTGTTGAAGGTACTGGAACAGGAGTACTTAGCACCACTTCTGTCCAGCCATTCCAGACAACATGAGCAGATGCTACAAGTTGACTGTGCACCAAAGTTCCCGGATTCAAAGGGTTAGCAGACCCTCCTGTATAAACTACAACTGTAAAGTCACCATAACCGGGGACGTTAGGTGTATTATTAGCCCAAAATGCAACTTTAGTCAAATTATGTCCAGTTGCACCAAGCGTAATCAATTGTGATTCTGTATACCTATGAACAGGAGTAAACTCTATGTATGTGCTATGTTCACCACCAATTGCAAGATGATGAGTGTCGCCACCTTGACTGAACCAAGTTTCACCCGGTATGTGAAAATTTGGTTCTTCCCAACTAATACTTGTATAATTGCTATTGTCTACAGCAGTTACATTTCTAGGAGGGTAGGTAGCTTCGGATAACATTATGTCATAAAGATTCAATCCTGATTCGGGTACAAATATATTGTTAATTACCATTTCTTTATGTTTTAATGCTCTAATCGCTAAACTGTAAGTAAATCCACCGTATACGTTAGAAATAGTAAAAACACCTTCAGCATTTGTTGTTACAGATGGCAGGCTGATATAACCTGATAATGTTAAATGTGCATCAGCTATTGGTAGGTCATTGCTTGAACTGATAATTCTACCTGTTATTGTTACTAAATCAGAAAGAAACATTTCTATGTTTATGATAGTTTCCTCGTTCGCATGTACTTCAATATCTTGTAAATGAACATCTGAATATTCTAATTTAGAAGCTGTAATAGAATAGACTCCTGGTTCTATAAAATCAAATAAATAATTGCCATTGCTATCGGAATGTACAGTACGGTTCAACTCGTTTATGGTTATTATTGCATCAGATAGTGGTAAACCCCCACTTGTTACATTACCAGAAACCATGCCAGTTCCGCCAGTTTTAAAGAAAAGACTAATATTAGGTACAAGATGATTTCTTACAGTTGCTTCTCCCATATCAACAGAAGGTACTATGTGTGGTGGATTGTCTGTTTGTCTTGATATAGTTCGATTATTGCCTAAAGTATTGGAAACACGAAACAAATTGTTAGTGCTCCACCAATCGATTGGTTGGTAATCCCAATCCCTGAAACCCATTATTACAAGATTGCCACTTTCATAGAAATATGGTATATCAAGTTCTAAAATTACATCATTCATCCCTGCAACATTAGCTGGAAAATATCCATCAAAAACTAAGGTAAACTCTTGAAAAGGAACCCAATCTGTTGTTGATGAAAATGATTGTTTGTCGTTGTCTATTACTGCAAAGTATAATTGTATAGGGCGAGGAGTAGGAATATCTCCAGCGCCTTGATATCTATATTCTATATGTGTAATTAACCCTGTTGTGTTTATTTCGCTCTCAAAATAAATTGTTTGTGCGAGTGAGGTTCTCCAACAAAAACCAATAGGTGTTGTATATGTGTTTAATATAGAATTTGGATCGCCAATAAAAACTATTTCTAGGCCTGATTCTGATACGCGTATGGGGATAACTTCTGTTACATTGTTGCCTAAATTTTGGTCTAAATCCCATACTATTTCACCGGATATTTCAAATAAACCAACTTCTGTTGGTGTCCAGACCATGTCATATGTATAAGATTCCATAGATGCAAGAGTAATACCGGGAGTCGTGACAACTACTGTTTCATCACAAAGTAATCTGACTGTATAACCACTTGCTACTGCTGATGCCATGTTTCTTATTTCGATTTGATATGTACTTGCAATGCCTGATGTTAGTTCATTAGCACCTACTATTGACAATGCTGCTAAGTCATATTCTACTGAACTTGATATGGTTACACTAATGTCATCAAGGGCTACTGCAAATCTGCCAGTGACATTGTAATGTCTGAATGCAACGTAAATTGTTTCACCTGAAAACATTGATAAATCTATGTTACGAACTGATGGTTGAGTCATTTGATTGGTCATGGTTTGACTGTAAATCTGTGTGAATGATTCTGGTTCAGGTGTTGTGGTGGATACAAAAATTCCATAGTGTTCCTGCGGATGGTTGAACAATAATGTCCATACATAAAACTGAAGGTTAGCTTCTGCGCCAATGGGGATTGTTAGAGCGGGTGTGATTAGCCAGTTGTCAGGTGATATTTCTTCCCAAACTCCACCATTACCGGAACCGTTAAGGTAGGACATAGAGACGGTGGATTGCAAACCAGTGTGATAAATTACACCTAGTTGACCGGAACCTGCCCAGATATTATGAACTTCTTGATTCCAAAGTATCCATTCGTGACCGTCACCGTCTGAATCGATACGTATCCAGCCTTCTGGTGGATACGTTGAACCCTCAAAACCTTCTTCTAAGATTACTGTTGAGGTTCGAGTTTGTGACAAGATACTTGTCACTGCTAATAATATTAGCATCATAATTGTTAGATTTCTTTTCATTTATTTCTCCTTGTGAAAATATTTTTATTTTTATAGGGGATGTGAGAGGATATGTAGGGTGTATATAAAATCATACCTTACACATGCCGTAGGTATGTGAAGCTAGGTAGAAACGGATGCCCACACACCAATTGCATCCCGAAGGGATGCAACCAACAATCTACATAAAATGGTATGTAAGGTATGATTTCATATATACCATATTCCGTACAGAAAACTCCCCCCTGCCCCCCTCAGAGAGGGGGGGGTATTAGGAACGAATAAATGCGTTCCGTACTACTAGATTAGTTTTTGTACTTCATCAATTGACAATCCAGTAATATCGCTTATTTCTTCCAAACTCATGTTTTTTTTCAACATATTGAATATTATGCCTCGACTTATCTGTAAACCGTGTTCAATACCTTTTTCCATACCTTGCTCCATTCCTTGCTTTATGCCTTCTTTTAAACTCCAAGACATTGCACTGTCGTAATTAGCTCTTCCTCTTTCGCGTAATTCATAGTTATATCTTTCTTCTTCTGCTAATAAAAAGGCTTCTTCAATTGTTATTGCTCTTTCTATTAAAGGTTCTGCTTTGATAATTTGATTCATTAATTCACCCTCCATATTGTCTAAGTATAATAACCAGCAATTCAATGCGTTTAGTTTTAATGGATTTTTTCTAAGTTTTGGTAATTCTATTACATGAATTTCTAATGCATCACAAAAAGTAGTATCTTCTGTTTTTTCTCTTATTTTAAAAATTCCGTGATATTTTGTTTCGTCTTTCCATGCAAATAAATTAAAATCGGCGATTAAAATGCTTATTTGCTTGGGTAAATCGTTGTAATCTTGTCCTTTTTTTAGTTCACCTGAAAATGCTTTTGCCCAGTAATATAGTATTCTTTTGTCTATATCACCTGAATATGTTTGTTGCATTTCGATATTCATTTTCTCGTGAAATTCACTTCTTTGAACATGGATATCAAGAACAGAACCTTTATCGGATAAAAAAGTTCCGCTCATGTCTGTTTTGACTAAAGATAATTCATCTGCTTCAATGGTTACATCAAGAATTACGGATAGGAATCTTGCTAGAATATCTTTATTGTTCTCGTGACCAAATATTCTTTTAAATAAGTAATCGTTTTTTCTGTTTAATTTATAATGCATTGTGACCTCAATTAGGAACGAATAAATGCGTTCCGTACAAGAATAAAACCCAACCGAACTAGGAACGAATAAATGCGTTTCCTACAGATTTGGTGGCGTTCCGTACAAGCATAAATGCATTCCCCACATTTTGTGCATATTAATTTCACAATGTTTTTTTGTCAAGAATTTTTTTTACAATAAATAAAAAAAATATTTGACAAAAAATATGCAATTTTTATTATGTTCCATTGTTAATAAAATAATGACATAAAAGATCAAGAGGTATTGATGACAGAATCAAGATATGACTCCGATAACATTAAGGTTTTGAAAGGGTTAGAAGCAGTCCGAAAGCGTCCAGCAATGTATATTGGTGGCATAGGCGAACGTGGCTTACATCATTTAGTTTATGAAGTAGTAGACAATTCAATAGACGAAGCCCTAGCAGGTTTTTGTGATACAGTTGATGTACGAATCACAGATGACGGGTGCGTGATAGTTGAAGATAATGGTCGTGGTATACCCACCGACATTCATAAAGAGGAGAAAATGCCCGGTGTAACTGTTGTATTAACAGTTTTACATGCTGGCGGTAAATTCGATGACAAAACCTATAAAATTTCAGGTGGTTTACATGGCGTAGGTGTGTCTGTGGTGAACGCATTATCTGAAGAATTTGAGGTTCGTGTTTCTCAAAAAGGAAAAATATTTAGGCAGTTTTTCAACAAAGGATTGATTGCTTCAGAGCTTGAAGTTATTGGTGAAACTGACAAAACAGGAACCTGGATAAAGTTTAAACCTGATGCTACTATATTTGAAACAGTAGATTTTAGTTTTGAATATTTAACAAGCAGATTACGAGAACTAGCTTTCTTAAATAAAGGTGTAAATATCAAGCTTACAGATGAAAGAACAGCTAAACACCATCATTTCAAGTATGATGGGGGGATCGTTTCATTCGTTGAATATTTAAATGAAGCTAAAAAGACAGTTTTTAAAGATCCAATTTATGTGTCTGGTGAAAGAGATAAATTATCTTTTGAACTAGCTATGCAATATAATGACGGATATTCAGAAAATATTTATTGTTACGCAAATAACATTAATAATGTGGAAGGCGGAACTCATCTTTCCGGTTTTAAAACAGCGCTTACAAGAACTATTAATAACTACATTAAATCCACAGGATTAGATAAAAACGAAAAAGTATTACCTTCTGGTGATGATGCAAGAGAAGGGATTACTGTTGTTTTATCGGTGAAAGTACCCGACCCACAATTTGAAGGGCAAACTAAGACAAAATTAGTGAATACTGACGTAGAGGGTTTTGTTAACTCCAACGTATATGAAAAAATCACAGAATATTTTGAAGAAAATCCTAAAGTCGCTAAGGATATATGTACAAAAGCGATACAAGCTGCAAGAGCAAGAGATGCCGCTAGAAAAGCTAGAGATTTAACTAGACGTAAAGGGCTACTTGATTCTGGAAGTTTACCCGGTAAATTAGCCGATTGTTCCCTTTCAGATAATGTTACAACCGAAATATTTCTGGTAGAAGGTGACTCTGCAGGTGGTTCAGCTAAGCAAGGCAGAGACCGAAATTTTCAAGCAGTATTACCTCTTTGGGGTAAAATGTTAAATACAGAAAAAGCAAGAATTGATAAAGTGTTAGGAAATGATAAAATACAACCGATTATTCTTGCTTTAGGTGCAGGTATAGGCGATGATTTTGATATCAATAAGCTACGTTATAATAAAGTTATAATTATGGCTGACGCTGATGTTGATGGTTCGCATATTTGTACGTTGTTATTGACATTCTTCTTCAGATATATGAGACCTTTAATTGAGAATGGACATATATATATAGCCAAGCCACCGTTATTTCTTGTTAAGAAAGGAAAAAAAGAAGTTTATGTGTTCAATGAAGAAGAACGCGATATGGCTTTAGTTGAGTTTGGTGATAAAGGAGTTATGGTTCAAAGGTATAAAGGACTAGGCGAAATGAATGCTGAACAATTGTGGGAAACTACACTTGACCCTTCAAAAAGGACAATAGTAAGAATTAAAATTGATGATGCTGTTGAAGCTGATAGAATGTTTACTATTTTGATGGGCGATGAGGTTGAACCCAGAAGAAAATTTATTGAAGAAAATGCACAATACGTTAAAAATCTGGATATATAAAGATTAAAGGAATCGAAGAGGTATAAATGTCTGAAGACAAATCAAAACTGATACATATTGAAGTTGAAGAGGAACTTAAAAAATCATACTTAGAATATTCTATGAGTGTTATTGTAGCGCGTGCACTACCTGATGCTAGAGACGGGTTAAAACCATCACAGAGAAGAATTTTATATGCTATGCACGAACTAAATCTTACACCCGGTTCACATTTCAGAAAATGTGCTAAGATTGCCGGTGACACCTCCGGAAATTACCATCCACACGGTGAACAAGTTGTTTATCCAACTCTTGTTAGACTGGCTCAACCATGGGCAATGAGATACCAATTAATTGATGGGCAAGGTAATTTCGGTTCTATCGACGGTGACCCACCTGCGGCTATGCGTTACACGGAAGCTAGACTACATAAAGCTTCTGTTGATTTAATGGAAGATTTAGAAAAAGACACGATTGATTATAAACCAAATTATGATGATACACGTAAAGAACCGGAGGTATTCCCTTCCAAATTTCCAAATATGCTGGTTAATGGAGCTACTGGTATAGCAGTTGGGATGGCTACAAATATGCCACCACATAATATTGGTGAAGTCTGTGATGCTATTATTGCTTTAGTGCAAAATCCAGAGCTTGAACCTGTTCAATTATTAGATTATATGAAAGGACCTGATTTTCCTACAGGTGGGTATATACTAGGAAAACAAGGTATTTTAGACTATTTTAAAACAGGACGTGGAAGAGTTAAAGTACGCGCCAAAGCAGAGATAGAAAAGAGAAAAGACGGGGGAGAGGTAATTGTAATTTCAGAAATACCTTACCAGTTATCAAAAAATTTACTTATTGAAAGAATTGTTGAGCTGGTAAAAGACAAACGTGTTGAAGGTATTTCTGATATCAAGGACGAATCAGGGCGACAAGGAATGCGTCTTCTTATAATTATCAAAAGAAATGCCGATGCTAATGTTGTTTTGAACAATTTATACAAATATTCACAGCTTCAAGTGACTTTTGGTGTAATTAATCTGGCTCTTGTAAAAGGTATACCTAAAATACTTGACATGAAACAATTATGTGTTGAGTTTATCAATTATAGGCATGATGTTATTGTAAGAAGAACTCAATTCTTATTAAAAAACGCTGAAGAAAGATTACACATCTTAGAAGGATATAGAATTGCACTTGACAATATTGATGAAGTGATACAAACCATTAGAAATTCACAATCTACGGCTGATGCAAATCTTGCTTTACAAGAAAAATTTCACCTAACAGAAATTCAATCTAAAGCTATACTTGACATGAGACTGGCTAGATTGACAGGTTTAGAACGTGACAAGATTGAAAACGAATATAATGAGATTATTAAAACTGTTGCTGAACTGAAAGCTATTCTTGAAGATAGACAGTTGAGACTGGATATTATCGTTAATGAAACTAAAGAAATTAAAAGTAAGTTTAATGATGAAAGAAGAACTGAAATTGTTTTATCCGGTGATGGTGAAATAAATGATCTTGATCTTATTCCAAACGAAACTATGGTAGTTATGATTTCCCATGAAGGATACATCAAAAGAATGCCTGTTATTGTATACAGAACTCAATCAAGAGGCGGAAGAGGTTCTACGGGATCTACCTTAAAAGAAAACGATTTTGTTCAAGACATATTCATCGCTTCTAACCATGATTATATTCTCTTCTTCACAAATCTAGGGAAATGCTTATGGTTAAGAGTTCACGAAATTCCTGAAGCGGGAAAACTTGCTAGAGGAAGAGCTTTAATTAATCTTATTGAACTTGAAAAAGATGAAAAAGTGAAAGCTATGCTTGCTACTGCAGAGTTTAATGAAACACAAAGCATTCTGATGGTTACAAAGAAAGGCATTTTAAAGAAAACTTCATTATCCGCTTTCCAATACCCAAGAATTAGAGGTATTAAAGCTATTAAATTGCTTGACGATGACGAACTTGTTCATGCTAAAATTACTGATGGAGATAACGATATTTTATTGGCTTCTTCAGGTGGGTTGGCGGCTAGATTCAACGAAGCTCTTATTAGAAATACTTCAAGAGGAACGATTGGAGTACGCGGAATGAGATTGAGAGATAACGATTTTGTAGTTGCTATGGTTATTGTTAAAAGAGGTGGAACCATTCTTGTTATAACTGAAAATGGATTTGGAAAGAGAACTGCTGTAGAAGATTACGTGGCTAAAGGTAGAAATATTAGAGGCGTTATCACTATTAAATCTACTGAAAGAAACGGAAAATTAGTTTCGATGATGGAAGTTATTGATTCAGACGACCTTATGATTGTGACTAAAAACGGGATCGTTATTAGACAAAGTGTTGCTGCATTAAGAGTTTTAAGCAGAGTTACACAAGGGGTTAAACTGATAAATCTTGCTCCAGATGACACTGTACATGATATTTCATGTATTAAAGCTGAAGATGAGATTGACAATTGACAATTAATCTGCGAAGCAATCCATACACATGCCGAAGGTATGTGAAGCTATGTAGAAATGTATGCCCACACCAAAAACCTGCATCCCGTAGGGATGCAACCAAATGCGTAGATTGTTGGTCGCATCCCTACGGGATGCGGTTGGTGTGTGTGTATCAATTTATAGGAACGAATGAATGCGTTCCCTACAGATGCCGTAGGCATGTGTAAGGTATGGATTGTTTCCCTACAGAAAAAATACATCCCGAATTCAATTGTAAATAAAAAAACTATGGAGATTTTATGAAAATTAAATCATTAATCACATTTTTTGTTATTGTTCTCATAACAATATCGCTTAATGCAAATGACACTGTACTTGCAGAAGTTGGAGATATTGTCATTACAACAGCAGATCTTCACATGAGAATTAACACATTTCCTTACGCAGCAAGGGCACAACTCAGAACAAAAGACGGTCAAAAGCAGTTGCTTGAAAAAATGATCAACGAACAACTTGTGTATAAAAAAGCAACCGAACAAGGCTTTGACAATCTGCCAAAAGTTCAAGAAGCTATTATTAATGATGCACAACCAATAGTAAGCAGATTGTTTTTTGATGAGTCTTACAAAAGAATTTTAAATTTCAACCCATCTACAATTGAGATTTATTACCACGAAATAGATGACCCTGAAGCCAGTGTTCCAAGACTTATTATTCAACATTTACCAGTTAATGAAGATATTGATGCTAATGATTTGTTGGAAAACCCATCAGACATAGTCAGTATCGAACTTGATGGAGAAATTAGAAATGAAGGTCCTTTTGAAGCAGAAACTAGAATTCATTTTTTTAGAAAAACCGATTTTGATATGGCAATTGAAAGACCTTTTTCTGAGATACGCGATCAAGTTGAAGCCGCTTTGATAAGACAAAAACGTGAGGAGTTGTATTATAATCTTGTAGATGAATTATCTGTTAAATACAATGTTGTAGCAGATGGAGATATGCTTAAAAATGTAGGAATAGGAGTTTATAGATTACCCGGTATGCACGGTGGAACAAGACATTTAACCTTAGCTAGCATAACAGCACCGGAAGAACTTCGTGATGAGATAGCGGTTCGAAGCTCGAATCCTGATGTTCAAATGACATTGTTAGATGTAGAAAATGTGTTCAGAATCGCAGCTTCTAGGGACATTTTGTTAAATGATTTCGATACTCCGGAAATGAGAGAAACTGTTCTGTTAGCTGAACTAGATAGAAGAATTTTCCAAGCTGCTATTGATGAAGAAAATATTTATGAAAACAATATAGATAATTATTTAATACAAAAATCTAGGCTTGAAACTGTGGTGGAGTATTATATTGGTGAAGAAATTGACAATGTTTTACACACTACAGAATCTGATTTACTTGAATTTTATGAGACTCATAAATATAATAATATGGTGCCTGAAAAACGAATTGTACTGCAATTACTTTCTAATGATTTAGCAACTGCTAGAAAACATAGAAGAGAAGTTGCTAGAATGATACGCAGAAATCAAAATGACAGAATTGCTGAATATATGCAGAGAGAATCTATTTTACATTTTGTTAATATTACGATTATTGATGGAATTGATGTTGTTCCCACTGCAGGACGGGATGATAATTATATGGAAAAAGTATTCGCTGCCAAAGAAAACGAGCTTAGCGATGTTTTTCAAAATGTGAATGGATACTATGTTTTCTTTTATATGTTAGAGATTCAGCCTTCACATCCGGTGCCATTAATTGAAGATATGAATAATTATGTTGAACAGTTACGTGAATATAAAATTAATGAGATCGTTGACAAAATGCAAACTGAGCTTAATGATGAATACAATGTTGTAAAGTATTTGGATAGAATAGAATCAGCTATTACACCAGATGAATTATTCTTCTATGCAGAAAATGCTCAAAATAGAGGAGATTTTAATGTTGCAATTGATCTGCTTGATTTCATTATTACAGATTTTTATGGAACAGAATACGCCTATGAAGCTTTGTACTTAAAAGGGTTTTTAGCTACTGATGTTCTTAAAGATAAAGATATGGCTAGAAAGGCTTTACTTGATTTAATTAATAATTATAAGGAAACTGAACTAGATGAAGCCGCTCTGTTTCTGCTTCAAGGTATTCAATAAATTCTGTAGGGAACGCACCCATTTCTGTAGGGAACGCACCCATTTCTGTAGGGAACGCATTTATTCGTTCCTAGTTCGATATAGAACACAACCGAATTAGGAACGAATAAATGCGTTCCCTACAGAAATGGGTGCGTTCCCTACAGATCCTAATTAAAAATTATGATATTTAAAAACAAAAAAAACACCTTATACATATTTTTTATATCTATATTATTGAATCTTTTATACAATATATTTCTTAATGCAACTGATGACCTTCCAACTGTTATTGAAGCTGACACAACCTATGTGTTTGATTTATTTGATACTGAGGTTGATACTTTACTTCAACATGAGGTTGCGGTCTGGGATTCTTTATTCTATCAGGCGGATACACTATTTTATTACGTTGAGTTAGAAACTATTCTACTTAAAGGAAATGCAAAAGTTACATATCATACTTCTACAATTCAAGCAGACATGATAAGCATTGACTTTTCTAAAAATCAATCTGTGGCAATTGGCAATGTTATTTTAGAAGATAGAGAACAGATTATTATCGGAGCTTCCGTCTATTATGATATTGAATCACAAACGGGATTAGTAATTGAAGGTGCTAGTAGATTCGATATGGGATATTATTACGGATCAGAGATTAGAAAAGTAAGTGATGAAGTATATGATTTAGATTTCGGATGTTACACCAGTTGTGATGCTTTACATCCGCATTTCGATATTAGAGCTTGGACTATGAGATTTTATCAAGATGATGTAATTGTAGGCAGACCTGTTTTCTTTTATGTTAATAATTTTCCAGTGTTAGCTCTTCCTTTTGCTGCATTTAGTGTTAAAGGTGGAAGAGCTAGCGGGTTTTTAATGCCAGAACCGGGCTACACGCCAAGGGAAGGTAAATATTTGAGAAACTTGGCGTATTATTATGTTATAAATGATTATTCGGATGTAACTTTATCTATGGATTTTATTGAAAAGCATGGGTATAATTTCGGCACAAATTATATCTATATGGACAGATATAGGTACAACGGAAACTTAAATGCTAAATATGATTATCGACAGTCGCAACCTGATGAATATAATTCTCAATGGTATTTAAACTACAGACATTTTCATAGACTACCTGAAAAGGCTACTTTTAATATAAGCCTTGAGTTTATGTCTAGTAGAGAGGTTCATAATACTAATACCGATGTTAATGATAGGCTTAAAGAAGAAGTAAGATCAAGCATTTCGTGGAGAAAACCACTTGCTTCAAGTGATTTTACAGCGTCTGCTTCATATACAGAAAATTTAACTAATAACAATATTAGAATGACTTTACCTAGATTTTCTTATAGTTTGCCATCAAGACCGGTTCATGAACTTATGCCATTTATTCCAGAGTCTGTTAGAAAAGAAGATCATTGGTGGAAGAGTTTTTCTGTTAGCTGGTCGGCGTTAGGGTCGCATGAAGGTGTCATTACTGCAAGCAATCCTTCCATTGATAATATAATATGGAAAAACGAAAAAAACGATAGTGGAGAATACATAAGTGTACACCATGCAGGTATAAGACAAAATATAAGCTTATCACACAATACAACATTACTTACATGGTTAAGATTGACAAACTCACTTAATTATCAAGACGCCATCTTTGATAGAGATAGAGATGGCAATCTATTGGTGCATGGATATTCATATGGTTATAATAATTCATTATCTTTTAATTTATATGGTGTAGGAAATTACAATAGAGGTCCTGTTGCTTCTGCACGGCACATTATTACCCCTCGTGTTGGTTTTTCGTATAGCCCTGATTTTACGGAAAATAGAAGATTTTATAATTTTGATGGCATTTCTGTTTCTCAATCACCAAAAACTATGAGAATGAATTTCGATCTTGATAATAGATGGCAGTTTAGATTGATACCTGATAAGAATCTTCAAGAAAAGAGATTAAATGATTTATTTGTTTTTCGCTCTTCAACAAGTTATAATTTTGAAGCAGATACAAGACCTTGGAGCGATTTAAATCATTCATTAACTATTAATCCCGGTTCATATAGTTTAGCAGGGGTTAATTTTGGTATAGATCAAAGTTTTTATACTACAAATCAAGTTTACAATGATTTTAATTTTTCTTCATATAGAGCTAATACGAATTTACAACTATCAGGTGATGCTTTATACTTTGATTATTTTCCTTTATTGCAAAATGATTTTGTAACAAATAACTTATTTGCACCGGATTCTTTAAGCACTATGGATGAACAAATTTTAACTATATATGATTTAGAAAGACTAGAAAGTCCGGGTAGTTGGTCGATTAGATCAAGTTTTGATTATCATTATAATCGTGCAAGCAGACGTAAAACAGAGAATCTTAGCAATAACATTAGTTTAAAATTAACACAAAACTGGTCAATATCATATAACAACAGATATGATATAACTAATAATAACATGATGTCTCAAGGATTTGAAGTAAATAGGAATCTTCATTGTTGGAATTTACGACTTTCATATAGTCAAAGTAATACTTTTTGGGATGTAAGAATCTACTTAAATAATACAAGAATTTCTAGTTTAAGATTAAGACATGGAGTTAGCTCATGAGAGCTGTTTTCTTAGATAGAGACGGAACAATTAATGAAGACTCTGTTGGTTATATTTCTAAAATAACCGATTTTAAGTTATTTCCTTTTGCTGCGGAAGCTATAACTATATTTAATAAACTTGATTTTAAAACTATTGTTGTGTCTAATCAATCTGGTATAGAAAGAGGGTTTTTTACTGAAACTGACCTGAATATAATTCACAATTATATGATCACTGAATTACAAAAAGAAAACGCATTTATTGATTTAATTCTATATAGTCCATTTTTAAACCATTTTACAAGGAAACCAGAACCCGGAATGTTTTTTCAAGCCTTACAACATTTTAATTTTAACGCTAATCAAAGTTTTATGATTGGTGATAAAATGTCTGATATTGAGTTTGGTAAAAAAAATGGACTCATAACTTTTTTAGTTAAAACAGGTGAAGGTTGTAAAACTCTTGATATGATTGAAAATAATAAAGTTAAACCAGATTTTGTTGTAGAAAATATCTTATCTGCTGCAAATGTGATTAAATTATATTTTAATCCGTAGGACCCCCCCCTCTCTGAGGGGGGCATAGGGACCCCCCCCTCTCTGAGGGGGGCAGGGGGGAGTTTTCTGTACGGAACGCATTTATTCGTTCCTAGTTCGGTTGTGTCCCCATTTTGCCTGTACGGAACGCATTTATTCGTTCCT
>Ga0099364_10007345_pt1 | contig 15756 bp, 4 predicted proteins | sample TergutTh196P3_FD_73070 | JGI IMG/M metagenome (GOLD analysis project Ga0099364, IMG submission 73070) | Microcerotermes parvus P3 segment gut microbial communities from Pointe-Noire, Republic of the Congo - Th196 P3 | ecosystem: Host-associated > Arthropoda: Insects > Digestive system > Gut ...
AATATTAATAAAAAAAAAAAAGAATTTAAAAATATAATTAATAATATTTTTTAACAAAAAAAAAAAAAAAAAAAAAAAAAAAAAAAAAAAAAAAAAAACTAAATTTTTTAATAAATGTAAATTACTCTTATTTTTTTTCTAAACCACATGCTTTTCTAAGTTTAGATCCTACATTTTCTATCTTTTTTTCACTTTCTAATTCTCTCATTCGATTCAACATAGGCATTTTAGCTTTTGATTCAAGTGTCCATTCTTTAGCAAATTTACCTTTTTGAATCTCTTTAAGTATTTTTTCCATTTCACTTTTAGCTTCATCGTTAATAATTCTATCTCTTCTACTTAATCCACCAAATTCCGCAGTATTACTAACATCATTCCACATTCCAGCGAAGCCTTTTTCATATATTAAATCAACTATTAATTTTAATTCATGACAAGTTTCAAAGTAAGCTATTTCTGGCTGATAACCCGCCTTTACAAGAGTGGTGAATCCTGCATCAATGAGTTTTGTAACTCCACCACAAAGAATAGCTTGTTCACCAAATAAGTCAGTTTCAGTTTCTTCTCTAAAAGAAGTTTCAAGAATGCCTGCTCTAGATAATCCACAGCCTTTACCCATAGCTAAAGCTATTTGAAGTGCATCTCCTGTAGCATCTTGTTCAACAGCTACAAGACCAGGAATTCCAAATCCATCGAGATAAGTTCTTCTAACCATAGACCCTGGTCCTTTTGGAGCAATCATTGTAACATTAACATCATCAGGAACTTTGATGTATTTAAAGTGTATATTATACCCATGAGAAAAAGATATTGTCTTAGCAGATTTAACATAAGGAGCTATTGATTCTTCATATACCTCAGCTTGAATTTCATCAGGAAGTAAAATATGTATAACATCAGCTAGTTCAGCAGCTTCTTCTATAGTTTTAACATTCATTCCATCATCATTAGCTTTTTTCCAAGAAGAACCTCCTTCTCTTAATCCAACAACAACTTTTATTCCACTGTCAGCCATATTTCGAGATTGACCTCTTCCTTGGCTACCATACCCTATAACAGCTACGGTTTTATTAGCTAAAGATTCTGTGTCCACATCTTTATCATAATACATTTTCATTTAAGATTCTCCAAAAAATAATTGATTAAAAGAATATAAGAAATATTTTTATTAATAATTTAAAATTAATTTATTAATTCATTATTAATTTTAGTTTATTTTGATTTATAAACAAAACTACCTTTAAATATGAATTTTTTATCATATATATTTTAGTATTGGAAAAATAGATTAAAAATAATCAATATAATAACTAAGTTTAATAAAAAAAAATTGAAAATTTTAAAAAATAAATTAAAAAATTAGAAAATAAGTTAAAAAAAATTAATTAAAAAAAAAAAATATTTTTAGTTAAAAAGAAAAGAATTTAAAAAAAAATATTTTTTAAATATAAGTAAATTTATTCTTTTCTCTTAAGCCCCATGAAAAGAAGGCTTAATAAAGCTAATACAAATAGAATCATAGGATTACCTAAATTTGACATTGGAATAGTTTGTTGATATTTATCCTTGTCTAAGTCTTTTTGTGGAATAGTAGGACCAATAGAATCAGTTGGGTCAGTAGGATCAACTGAATCGATAGGATCAAGGGGATCGACTGGATCAACTAATTCTGGAGGATTGAAAATATCCGCAGGATTGATTGAATCTGAATCATTATTTCTGGTAAAAAGACGATTTTCAATAGATTCACGATAAATATTGTCTCCAAGGAATTCAACACGAATTTGACCTTCTAAAATAAAGATATTATGAAATGTAGCTATTCCATTACTATCAGTAATAGCAATTCCAATAAATTGACCATTGAGAAGGAATACAACGGTTTTATCAGCTAATGGTTTATTAAATTCATCATGAAGACTAGCTATGAACGAAGTAGAATTATTCTGACTATGAATAATGGAAACCTTTAGAGAAGTCTTAACTGGGCGAACTGTTAAAGTACTGTTAGAACTTGTATTTGCATAAGTATTATCTCCTGAATAAACAGCAATTATAGTATAAACACCTTGTGAAAGTAAATTATAATCTATAGCTATTTTACCATAAGTATCAGTTTTAAACAATCCAATACTAGCTCCATCAATGAAAATTTCAACAATCATGTCAGATAGTAAATTTCCATATTCATCAACAAGTGTAGAACTAAAAGTAAGATTTTGAAGAGTGTTAATAATAATATTTTTGAGTAAAATTGATGTGGGAATTTTATCAACTATTAAAACACCAGAAGAGCTAGAATTAAGATAAATATCTGTAGAATTGAAATAAGCAATTATTAGAAGATCACCAGCTATTGAAGGAGTATAGTGGAAGAAAGCTTTTCCATCCCTATTTGTAGTAAGATTATATTCCTGACCATTAATAGTTACAGCTATTTTTTCATTAGATATGGGATTTCCAAATTCATCCAGAAGAGTTATTGGAATGGTAGTGTTAATAAATGGCTTGGTTGAAGCTGTTTCAATGATAATTTTTGTTGCCATGATAGTAACATCTATGATAATACTATTATTAGAGCTTTCATAAGTGCTGCTACCATTATATAGAAGAGAAATATTAAATAATCCAGTGTTATTTGGAGTATAAGCATGAACAACCTTACCATTACTATCAGTAAGATTAAATCCAATGTATGTTCCATTAACATAGAATTCAACAGTAGCTCCAGCTATAGGATTGCCCTTTTCATCATGAAGGTGCCCAATTAAATTATTTGTGAAATTGAGTCTAAGAGGAGTTTCAACAAGAACAATACTTGTATCAACTTTTAAAACAGTTAAAGTAGAACTATTCACAAAGCCAAGGTAAATATCATTTCCTATCCAAGTTACAACAATAGATAAATTCCCTGAATTCGTAGGAGTATAAGGTAAAGACCAAAAGCCAAGACTATTAGTAGTCACACTAAAAGTTTGACCATCAACAAGTATAGAAATATTAACATTAGCTACAGAATTACCTTTTTCATCAATTACAGTACCCATTAATACTGAAAATTCACCAATCTTAGAAGAGAGAGGAACAATAATTGAAGAATTTGTCTCTAATTTAAGAACATTTAAAATAGTTCTGTTTTCTTCAGTAGTATTTTCACCAATATTAATCTCATTCACACTCACATTAGCTAAATTAACAATATCTCCAGAACCATTAATTTTTACAGTAACAGATAAAGTCACACTCTCGCCAATACCAATAGAGCCTACATTCCAAGAAACAGTCCTATCAAATGAATTATAAAGACCACCAACACTACTATCTACATAAATAAGGCGATAATCCAAAACATCCGCTACCACAACACCAGTAGCTACATCAGGACCATAATTTGTCACAACAATAGTATAGCGAATATTATCACCAAAATACACTGAACCTGTAACATTGTGAGTTTTATTAATTGTCAAATTCACTGTATCCAGAATATATAATGCATTTTCACTAGTACTAGTACTATTCTCACCAATATTAACTTCATTCACACTGACATTAGCTATATTAAAAATATTACCAGTACCATTAACAATAACAGTAATAGTCAAATATCTACTTTCACCAACACCAATAGTTCCAATATTCCATGAAACTGTTCTAGTGCCAACATTATAAAAACCACCAGAAGTACTAGCCATATAAATTAGACGATAATCTAAAACATCTGAAACTACAATGCCAGTAGCTATATCAGGACCATGATTAGTTATCACAATTGAGTAAACTATATGATCACCAACAGTGATATTATTTACAACATTATTAGTCTTAGATATGGTTAAATTCACAGTATTTGAAAGATATAAGCTACTATCATTAGCATTAGTAGTATTCTCACCAATATTAATCTCATTAACACTTAAATTAGCTAAATTAAAAATATCACCTGAGCCATTTACCCACACAGTAATATTTAAAGTGACATTATCACCAATACCAACAGAACCAACACTCCAAGAAACAGTTCTTGTTACAGAATCATAAAGACCACCAACAGTACTATCTAGGTAAACTAGACGAGGATCCAAAACATCTACAACCACGAGTCCAGTAGCTATATCAGGTCCATGATTAGCTACTACAATAGTATAAACTATATGACTACCTACAGTCAAAGAACCATCCACACTAACACTTTTACTAATTGTTAAATTCACAGTATCTGGAAGAAACAAGCTACTACCATTACCACTAGAACTAGTAGAATTTTCACCAATATTAAGTTCATTTACACTAACATTAGCTAAATTAACAATGTCTCCAGAACCATTTACCCTGACAGTAACATTTAAAGTCACAGTATCACCAATACCAACAGAGCCTACACTCCATGAAACAGTCCTAGTAGCTGAATCATAAAGACCACCAACACTACTATCTATATAAACAAGGCGAGGGTCCAAAACATCCACAATCACGAGTCCAGTAGCTATATCTGGACCATGATTAGTCACCACAATAGTATAAAGAACATAATCACCAACCATCACAGAACCAGTTGCATTATTCACTTTAGAAATAGTCAAATTTACTGTATCTGGAAGAGACAAGCTACTGCCATTACCACTAGAACTAGTAGAATTTTCACCAATGTTAAGTTCATTTACACTGACATTAGCTAAATTAACAATGTTTCCGGAACCATTTACCCGTACAATAACTGTTAAAGTCACATTATCAACAACACCAATAGAACTTACATTCCATGAAACAGTCCTAGTAACTGGATTATAAAGCCCACCAGCACTACAATTATGATAAATGAGACGATAATCTAAAACATCCAGAACAACAACACCAGTAGCCACATCAGGACCATGATTAGTCACCACAATAGTATAAACAACATAATCACCTACATTCACAGAACCAGAAACATTATTAGTTTTAAAAATAGTCAAATTCACAGTTTCAGATAATTCTAGAGTTGAATTATTTCCACTACCTTCTGTTGAATTATTTCCAATATTAACCTCATTAACAGAGACACTAGCTAAATTAGAAATATTACCAGAACCATTAACCCAAACAATCAAGGACAAAATAACACAATCACCAACACCAATAGAACTTAAATTCCAAGAAACAACCCTAGTAACAAAATCATAAACACTTAAAAGACCACCATCAACATAAACCAAACGAGAATCCAAAACATCCACAACAACAACACCAGTAGCTACATCAGGACCAAAATTAGTCACCACAATAGTATAAAGAACATAATCCCCAACATTCACAAAACCAGAAACATTATTAGTTTTAGTAATAGTTAAATTCACAGAATCCTGTAATTCAAGAGTTGAGTTATTTCCACTACCTTCAGTTGAATTATTTCCAACATTAACCTCATTAACAGAAACACTAGCTAAATTAGAAATATTACCAGAACCATTAACCCAAACAATCAAGGACAAAATAACACTATCACCAACACCAATAGAACTTAAATTCCAAGAAACAGCCCTAGTAACAGAATCATAAACACCAAAAGGACCACCGTCAACATAAACCAAACGAGGATCCAAAACATCCACAACAACAACACCAGTAGCTAGATCAGGACCAAAATTAGTCACCACAATAGTATAAAGAACATGATCACCAACATTTACTGAACCAGTAACATTATTCACTTTAGAAATAGTCAAATTTACTGTTTCAGGAACAGTGAAATTAATACTATCACTAGTATTACCCGAAATATTTTTTTCTTCAACATCTGTGACACTAGCTGTATTAGAAATAAAGCCTGTACCATTAATTTTTACATTAACAAAGAAGGTAATATTTTCTCCAATAGCTAAGCTCCCAATATTCCAGACAACTGTGCCTAAAGAGTAAATCCCATTACTATTTAAATAAATCAATCGATGGTCTAAAACATCAGTTACTATAATATTAGTAGCATTATCAGGACCATGATTAGTTAAAACAATTGTAAATGTGATTAAATCCCCTAAACTTAGATTTTCTGTAGCATTAGAATTTTTAGTAAGGGTTAAGTTTACAGTAGCAGGAACAGTGAAATTTACTTCATCAAAAGTATTATCTGCAATATTATTTTCTTCCACTCCAGTGAGATTTGCAAGATTGGTTATATTACCTGTACCATTGATACGGACAATAATTGTTAAAGTAATACTTTCTCCAGCATTAAGGTTTCCAATATTCCACAATCCAGTAGTGTAATTATAATTTCCATCAGCACTTTCAAATATAAGGCGATAGTCTAAAATATCAGTTATAAAAACACCTGTAGCATTAGCTAGACCATTATTTGTTACTGTAATAGTGTAGCTAAAATAATCTCCAAAGTTTGGATTATTAGTGAGATTAGTAGATTTATTAATGGTAAGATTTACTGTATTAGTTAAATCAGCTACTAAAAATAGTAAGATATCAGAATTATCACCAATAGCTTGAAAGCTAAAGGTATCATCTGGTTTTAAAGAAAGATTTTGAGAATATCTTCTTTTTCCATCAATATTGGACATATAGTAAATAGTCCCATTTGTACTATTCCAAATAAGATTTACAAAGAATTGTGGAAGTAAATCAGGATTAAAGAAGCTAGTAATCATGGTAGAATTATCAAAGAGTAAAAAGTGGTAAGATATTTCAATATCACCAATGTATTCTGCAATTGTAGCATTGTAAATAGTTTTCTTTAAATTAGCTGATAATTCCATAACAAACCAATTATCTAAATTAATTCCATTTACTAATGGAATATTTGTTCCCCACCAATTCAAATTTCCATTTGTGTTAAGTCCATTGTTTAAAAGATCAAAACCATTAGAAAAAGTATTATTTAGTATTCTATTATAATTTATGATTGTATTCAAACTACCAGAGAGAATATGGATTCCTAGTTGGTTATTAATTATATTTGAGCTAATAATATTGTTAGCGGTTCCATTAATTCCAATAGCTCTATGATTATTAGTTATATTACATGAAATAATAGCATTATTTGTTGAAAATCCATCAAAGAATATTGCCCAAGAATCAGATTTAGTATAATCAGTAATATTGGAGTTAACAATTGTGTTGCTGTTTGAACCTGATAAGAAGATGATACCTCCATTATTTAATAATCCGAAGTTATCATTTATAGTATAATTACTGTGATTACCACTAATTCCTAGAGCAAAAATATTATCCCTAATATTATTACTAGTAGATAAGCCATTGAGTGTATAATTCAAATTATTGAAAACAAGCTGAAGAGCAATATCATTAGCTACAATATTGTTATTATTTAAATTAAAGCTAGTTGTAGCTAAAGCAATAGCTTGAGAATTATTTGTGAAATTAGAATTAGTTACTGTGAAATTAAGACCATTATTATAGATTGCACCACCAAAAACAGCTTTGTTATTAATAAAATCGGAATTATCTATGAAAAAGTTTCCAGTATTGTATATAACACCACCACTAGTGCTTGCAGTATTATTTATAAATTTAGAGCCATGGATATTTAGAGTTCCTAAGGAGTATAGAGCACCACCTTCACTTGCTTGACCATTGACAAAGCTAATGTTGAAAATATTTACATTAACATTAGGAGAAATATTAAAACCACTTCTTATTTGATGTTCACCATCAAAAATGATTTCACCACCTAAGGAGCTATATCCAATGAATGTAACATTATTTACAATATTCAGGTTAAGATTAAGGGAACTCGAATAAATACCTGGAGCAATGTGTATAATAAAGTTTGTCCAATTTTGTTCTTCTCCAATAGCTAATGCACGTGAAATTGATTTAAGAGGATTATCCCAATTTATACCTAGGAATGTGTCATTTCCACCAGAAGAGTTTACATACAAGTTATAAGTATCATTTTGGATATTATATTCAAAAGTGATAGTAGCTATATTTAATCCGATAATAGAGGAATTATATTCTGTATAATTACCATTACCTCCAAAGTATGCATAAAATGAATGATTTCCAATAATATTGAAAATATAGCTTGTTGAAGTAAATCCTAAAGAATTGGATATACTTGAACCATATAATAAACCATTAGGATCATAAAATGAGATAATTGCATTTTCAACATAATCCCCATATTCATCTACTATAGTTGCATTTAAATAGCTAATATCAAAAGCATTTGCTATAAAATCAAAGGAAGAAATAAAGGTATCACGTTTATCAAAACTTGCATTATATGTAACATTAGTAGATAAAAAGTTTATGTCATTGCCAGTATAATGTATAAGAAATGAAAAGTTACCAGCACTTGTTACATTGTAAAATGAGGATACAAATCCATTAACATCGGTTATGCCACTAGCTACTTTTACACCACCAATATAAAAATCAACAGTTAAGTTTTCTAAGCCATAGCCATGGCTATCTGTGAGAGTTGCATTTAAAACCGTTAGATTTTTATACTTTCCAAAGACATTGTTTGAAGTTATATTAGGAGTAGAGGTAGATGAAACATTATTAAACTCACTTTTCCACCAATCAACAGTGAAAACCCCATTTAAGAAAGCATAAGAATTGAATGGAATAGATATATACTGACTTTTAGAGGCATCAAAGCTAATATTATAATTATACTCATTAACATCTCCTTCAAAACTACCCCAAAATGTAGGGAGTCTTGATTCATTAATACTTGTACCATTTTGACTTGTTAAAGAATAGTATAAATGAGCAGTGCGGTTGTATAAAGGAATATTAGTATAATTAACATTGAGAATTATCCAGTAGTTAGGTTGAACACCAGTAGCATAGTGAGTATTATTACCCCACCAATTGTAATCAACATTAACATTTAAAGATTGAGAAGTATTTGTCCAAACAGTAGCGTAAAGTCTTTGAGGAGTATCATTATTAGCAAAAAAACGATTGTAATTAATATTGGCTCTTCCAGCTACATGAAGTGCAGTACCATTACCAACAGCATAATTATTCACAAAACTTGAACCAAAAATAGTAGTAGTTATAGTTCCAGTACCTGTTGAACCAATAGCTCCACCATTAGTACTTGCAGAATTATTAAAAAAGTTACAATAATTCACATAAAAACGGGAAGAAGAACCTATTGCTCCACCATAAGTACCAGCAATATTAAAAGTATAATTGGAACCAGTAGTATTTAAATTACCTCCATTTAAACCAATAGCTCCGCCATAAGTACCAGCACTATTACTATCTATAATAGAATCATTTACAACAACAGTACCAGAACCATCAATACCAACAGCACCACCAAAAGTACTAGCGCGATTTTCACGAAGTGTAGAATTTAAAAGATTAATAGTACCTCCTCGAGAACCAAAAGCACCACCAATAGAAGCAGAATTATTAAAAACATTTGAATTTTCAACTCGTATAGTAGCAGTATTTGCACTAAGCCCAGCAGCTCCACCATAGCTAGCTGCTTCATTATGCATCAATTCACAGTTATAAATAGATAAAGTTCCACCAGTAGAACCTAAAGCACCACCATAACCATTAGTATTTCTAACATTGTTACTGTAAAAATAAGAGTTATTAACTGTGATTACAGAACCAGTAGCAGAAGAAGCAACAGCACCACCATAGCTACCAGCTGAATTATTATAAAAAGTTGAGCCAATGATTCTTATTGTTCCTCCAGAAGAAGCAACTGCCCCACCATAAGTGCTAGCATAATTATCAATAAACTTTGAATTTGTAATATTCACTTCACCTCCACCAACACCAATAGCTCCACCCCAAGTTTGAGAGGAACAATTGATAAATGTGCAGCCATTAACAACATAATAAGAAGTTCCATCAAAAGAACCTAAAGCCCCGCCAGAACGTATAGTATCTGTTTTTTTACAGTTGATAAATGTAGAATTATATAAACGTACATAAGAAGGTTCGCTATTATCATTGAAAATAGCTCCACCCGCAGTAGTTGCAGTACAATTAATAAAGCTAGAGTTTATAGCTACAAATATATGAAAGTTATTGTCAATAACACCACCATAAGTAGCAGAACAATTAATAAATTCTGTATTAGACGCCTCAATATACCACCTATAATTTTCTATAGCACCACCATAGTTACCAGCTGATTGATCCTTAAAGGTAACATTGTTTAAATAAAGGGAAGAATTTCCTAGGTTGGCAGCAGTAGTAGAAACATAAATAGATCCACCTTCATTTGCAGCACTGTTATTTGTAAAATTAGAATTAGTTACATTTAAAATAATATTTGCAGCATTAGCGTGTATTGCAGAACCATAATTACCATATGAGTTAATAAATGCGCAGTTATTCACATTTACCCTAGAATTAGTCATTATATCAATACTACCATAACCAGTAGTTTTACCTTTAAAAATAACAGAATCGATATTAACATTATTATAACCATTAATATAAATAGTTCCACCAGTACTAGCTCCAGTTATAATCATGTTGTATATATTAACAGTTCTCCAAGTACTTGCTGTAGCAGCATTAATTGTCAGAAACCTAGTAGCACCAGGACTTATAATAACATCACCTGCAGTATCATTACCAATAAAGGTAATATTTTTTCCAACAGAAATACCATTTTGCCCTGATCCAGTGTAAGTTCCTGGAAGTAAAACAATGTAAGAATTAACAAGAGCATTATTATAAGCATTCTGAATAGACCTTTTAGCAGTGCCAATAGATAAACCATCTAAAGAATCATTACCATTAACAGGATTCACCCAATATATAGAAGCATTTGTTGGAAACGGAGGTTTTGATGCTTGCACAGAAGAGTTTACATTGAAAAATAATTGATTTTGACTAATCTTATAATTCATATCCCCATTTCCAATATAAGAAGCATGTACAGTGTAATTACCATCAGCTAAGTCCAAGTTATAAGTAGCTATACCATTTAATCCATAAACCTTACCAGAAAATTTATTATTAATATAAAAAACAACATCACCATTTAATTCATTACCATCTAAATCTTTAATATATGATGTAAGAAGAACATTTCTAGTAGTATAACTAGAATGTGCATCGACTAAAACATTATCATAAGTTTGCTTATTATTTATAAAGTTACAATTATCAAATTCAAGATTTCCATCTCCTCTAGCTGAACCATTAAATACAGCGATAAGACCATTATAATTAGCTATATCCTCATCAAAATATTCATAATTACTAATTATAGTTAAATTAATTAAAGTCAGAGTATTTCCTTCAATAATATTAAAAACATGATTTTCCTCATTAACATGAATAATTGTATCCGTTTTACTGTTACCTTGAATAGTTAGATTTTTATCTATAGTTATGTTCCAATTATCCGAACCTGTGTAAATTCCATTTTCTAAGTTCAATACATCACCATCAGAAATAGTAGAAACTCCATTTGAAATGCCTCCAACTGTTGAATTAGTGATGTTTAGATTAGCTCCAGATAAACACTGAAAGCTATATAATAATCCAAAAATAATCACCGTAATCATGATTATCTTTGTAAACAAGTTTTTTTCCATAAAACTCATCTCCTAAAAAAAGATTAGAAGTCAATATTTCGAGCATATTGCTTATATATACTTATATATTCGTTTAATTTTCTTTTAAAAAGTATTAAAGATGAACTATGATTATTAATTATTTAAAATTAATTATTTATTGAAATTAAATTTCTAACCCCTCCTGTAACAGGATTAATAAATAATAAATGGATATTTGTCAAAATTAAATTCAAATATTTAATAAATATTAAAAAAAATAAAAATATAATAGATTTTTTTTCATTGAATAAATCATAGATAATGTTTTTATAAATTAAAGAGATTAAAGAAAATTTTTTAAAACTATTACAATAATAAAAATAATTTTTAAAAAAATAATTCTCTTCAAAACAAAAAAAACAACCAAAAAATCCATTAAAATGAGCACAAAATTTAAGAAAAATATTAAAAAAACAATTTTCTTCAAAACAAAAAAAACAATTTAAAAATCCATTAAAATAAGCACAAAATTTAAGAAAAATATTAAAAAAATAATTCTCTTCAAAACAAAAAAAACAATCAAAAAATTTTATAAAAATATGAGGAAGGATTATTGAAAAACTAGAGTACAAGCTATTAAAAATGTTAAAACTAATATGATCCTGTTTTTTAGATATTAATAAAGCATTAAAATTAATGTAATCATGATTGAAACTATTTTTATTAAATTCTGTCAAAAAAATAGTTAGTGTATAAAATAAATCAGCTTCAGTGCTGTTTTTACTAACATTGTTTAGGTTTAGATTAACTTTATAAATATTTACATGTGTTTTATAGCTATTTTCACTTAAATTAATCCTTTTCCCAATGTTAATAGCAATCTGACTATTTTCATCATTTCCAAAAATTTTTAACCTTTTTTCCATCTCTTCTTAGTTCCTACTATTTTTATCACTTTCTCCCAATTTCTCTCAATTCTCTCAAAATTTATTTTTCATATGCTTTTGATCATTTTCATTCAAGGAACTTTTTAACATTTTTATTAAAAATAAAAATATGGTTTGAAGCTATTTTGAAAAAAAAAAAAAAACAATGAAAATATACATATTTTGCCTTGATACTTCATCATAGTCATTATTTACTATGTAAAGAAATTAATGAATATCTATTCTATATACAAGAGCATGTTAATATTGGATTTACTAATATATAAAGTTATTTAAAATTATTAATAATGAAAATTATTGTTTATTATATATTAATCATGAGTATATAAAATTGCTAATAAATTATATTAATAATATAATTTTTTTAAATAAGTGTGTAATAAAAACTATAATATTAAAATAAATTATAATAAATCTCAATATTAGAGAAAAAAATTATCAACTATATAAAAATCAGAATAAAAATTTACATCTCAACCAAAAAAATAGAAACAAAAATAATCACCAGCTATATAAAAATCAGAATAAAAATTTACATCTCAATCAAAAGATAAGAAATAAAAATAATTACCAACTACAAAATAAAAAAAACAATTACAAATAATATCAAATATACAAAAATAAGTATCAAGTATAAAAAAATAAAGAAAAACATTAACACTTATAATAACAACATTCGATAAAAAAAATAATTATCAAATATACAAAAAAAACATTAACACTTAAACCACAAAAATGGAAAAAAAAATAATTATCAAATATACAAAAAAAACATTAACATTTAAACCATAAAAATGGAATAAAATTAATTATCAAATATACAATATAAAAAAAACAATTACAAATAATATCAAATATAAAAAAAATTAATTATTAACTCGAGAATTATAAAGGAAAATATAAGATAATAAGATATTTATTTGTTTTATAGCTTTTTAATTTAAATTTAAACATTAATTATTTGAATATATTATATTAATCCCTCTAATTTTCATTGAAATCTATTAAAAAAGAAGGTTGAAAAATCAAAAAATAATCGTGAAAAATCAAAAAATTTTAGAATATACAATAGAAAAAAATTATAAATAATTTCTATTGAAACCAAAACTTAGGAAAAAGTTTACATTAAACAAAAACAAAAAAGCCAGACATCAAAACAAAACAAAAAAAAATTATAAAAAATATCATGAAGATAAAAAGGTAAATTATGAGTAATGAAGAAAACAACAATGGTGAAAACAACATTGAAGAGAAAAAAGAAAATAAAAATAAGAAGATAGATATCGTAATGGGAGATCCGAAAATAGCTATTAGAAAGTTATCTTGGCCAATTATGGTATCTATGCTTGTGACATTTGCATATAACTTAGCTGATACTGTTTGGGTAGCTGGGCTTGGAACAAACTCACTAGCTGCACTTGGATTTTTCATGCCAATATTTTTGATAATAATCAGCTTAGGAAATGGAATTGGAGCTGGAACTAACTCACTAATAGCAAGAGCTATTGGAGGGAAAGATAAAAAGAAAGCAGATAATATAGCTATACATGGGATTTTAATAACCGTGTTTATATCTCTCCTTGCCCCAATAGTGCTTATTTTCTTTTTAAATAATATACTACTTTTAATGGGAGCGGGAACAATAGCTCCACTAACATCCCAATATGCAACAATAATTTTAATAGGATTATTAGTTTTACTGCTTCCAGCTGTAGGAAGTAGTATTCTCCGTTCTGAAGGAGATGTAAATAGAGCTATGAATGTAATGGTTATTACAGCTATTTTAAATATAATCCTAGATCCAATTTTCATTTATGTTTTAAAACTAGGTTTAGCTGGAGCTGCCTATGCAACATTAATATCCTCATCTATTGCTGTAGTAATAATCTCCTATTGGCTTTTAGTAAAAAAAGATACTTATTTAAATATTTCAAAAGAAGACTTTAACTTTGATTTAGGAATTATAAAAGAAATAATTTACATAGCTATTCCTACAACATCTGAAATAATCATTTTCTCAATTGTTTCTATTATAATCAATTTCATCTTATCACAAACTGGAGGACCAATAGGAGTAGCTGTTTATACAGCAGGTTGGAGAATAGTTAGTTTAGCTATGATTCCACATATGGGATTAGCTACAGCTACTTTAACAGTAGTTGCTGCAGCATATGGTGGGAGGAAGTTTAAAAAATTAATAGATAGCTATAATTATTCAATTAAATTAGGATTAAGTATATCAACAATTGTTGGAATTTTAGTTTTTATTTTTGCCTCAGAAATTGCAATGATCTTTAGCTACTCTGAGGCAAGTTTGATACCAGCTATTTCTGAGTTTTTAAGAATAATAAGTATTTTTTGTATAGCTCTGCCATTTGGAATAATTTCATCAACTACATTTCAAGGACTAGGAAAAGCATTTATCTCTTTAATATTAACCATACAAAGAGCATTAATTTTTGAAGTTGTCTTTATGTTATTATTTGCATTTTTACTTAATATGGGAGTATATGGAGTATGGTTGGGTTTAGCTATTGGAGGAGCAATTGGTTATTCTGTTTCATTTATAGTTACTAAGCTATACCTTAGAGGATTTAAGAAAGTTAATATTAAAGAATGATAGAAACTAAAATACTTATTCTCATTATATTATTCAAAAATGCCTCCTGAAAAGCCCTCCATATTTTAATAAAGAAAGTTCGATAAGACTCAATCATTTCAAGAAAAAATTTTACATTTTAACATAAATGAAAAAAATAGCTATATTTTCATTAAGTGAGGGTATATGTAACTTATAATATTGGATACTTTTGTAAAATATTTAAATCATTAATATATATGAAATTATATAAGCTACTGAAATAAGTTTATAAAAAGTGCATCACTATATAAAATTGTTTCATAATAAATGAAATTATAAAATTTAATTGACTGTGAATAAAATTATAAATTTTCAAATTATGGAAAATCATTGCCCCCTAATGTTAAAAAACTTGGTTTTCTAAACTTTAAAAAATTTAAAATTTAATTTGAAATGGTTCATGATGAAATTCTATAATTTTAAAAGTTAAAAAAATTAAATTAATAATAATTAATATTTTAATAATAATATTAAAAACATTTTTTCAAAAATAACATTATAAAAAAAGATTATTTTAAAACTATTAAAAAAGATTTAAAAAAAAAATGTTATAAAAAAAAAAAAAAGAAAAAAAAAAAAAATTTTTTAAACTTTATTTTTAATTTAAAAAAAAATCTTAAATCAAACCAGTTAATTATTTTTTAAAAAAAAATTTTAA
>Ga0099364_10007346_pt1 | contig 15754 bp, 17 predicted proteins | sample TergutTh196P3_FD_73070 | JGI IMG/M metagenome (GOLD analysis project Ga0099364, IMG submission 73070) | Microcerotermes parvus P3 segment gut microbial communities from Pointe-Noire, Republic of the Congo - Th196 P3 | ecosystem: Host-associated > Arthropoda: Insects > Digestive system > Gut ...
AACCGATTTTAGCGCGTGACAAAATATTTTCTTATCTTCAATTCTGGCATCTCCTGCCACTGTTTCAAGTGAAGGTAAAACATATTCACCCGCTTCAGGGTCTTTTTCATCAAGATGTGTAAAACGTGTAAAATGTGCATCTTTATCAATATGTTTTAAATAATCTAAACCCATGTCGTGTAAAAGGAAAACATTCCCGGTAACGATTTCAATTCTATCATTTTTGTTTTTAACAAGGTTAAGGTTTTCTCCTTCAAAAGTTAACCAAGATCGCAGCGACCCAACGACTACTTTAAGATTATTACGTTCGTTCTGTACGAGCACATTAAAATCCCCGTATAAGATTTGATCATTTGGAACACCAAAATATTTTTCCAATATTTTTGCTTTCTCAAGGGTTTTATAAAGACCATTTCGTGCGTCCATCTTTGCATACTGGTCATCAGTATTTTTCGGGGCTACACTTATAAAACTTACAAGTTGTTCAATTTCTTTTTCTGTTAAATTATTATTTGTTTTTAATATGGTATCCCATTCGATATAAGGGGATATGACCTTGTTTGCATCTTTTCTGTCTTCACACCATTTTTCATAAGGCTTTGGGTTATATGATGCGGGAAAAGAAATTGCAAATTCATGGACTCCAATGGCTTGCGCGAATAAAGGTTTTATGTCCGGAATTTTTGTTTGCAATAAACCGACAAATTTACCGACCCCAATGGTATAATCAGATTTAATATATGAATCATTGTAAAGTTGTTCAAGGTCTTTTTGTGTAATTTGGTTTTCATCAATGGCTTTGCACCATTGCCGCAATGGAAGACTTTCCTTATGAATTAACTGCATTGAAGAATACCAAGTTTGATAATCGCGCAAAGACATACTAAATTCTACTTCTACTACCTCTTCATCCACATGTAAAAATTTTGCGATTAAGGGACGGAGTTGTTCAAGATGTGTCGTTAGTATTCCTTTGTTACTGTTTCGGTGAGAATTACGCGAGTCAAAAAAATAATCTTTTAACAAGGGTTCAATATCATTTTCTGAAAAGCTATTATTCTCAAATTGCTTATTCCACACCAACAGGCGCTTGTTCCAATACATATCTTCAAGCCACTCTTTCCCTTGTTTAATGTCTTTATTATTTTCAAGGAAACTCTCGGCTACGTCAGAATACTCCGGTTCAATTTCTTGAAGTTCGCCAGAGGCAACCCCGCGTACTTCATCTATTTGATTACCCGACAATTTCACGGCTATGCGTGGAATGGGGTGTTTCTTTTCGGTGTCCTTTCCGTCGAATGATACGAACACATAAAAGTCACCGTGAGCAAGCTGTGTCCCCGCGAGTGTCTTTGTACACCACTGAGTATTTTGAACAAGAGTTGCAAGTTCTTGGACATTGTTTTCAAAATTTGCCGGGTCTGCTTTTTTTGACGGAAACTTAACCCAATGTCCTTTATCAAAAGTATTAACTCCGTCGAAAGAAATTTTGCTTTGTTCAAGGACTTGTTCTTTGAACTTGCCAAGTGCCATAAAATAAACGGTAGCGAAATCTTTCACCGCGCCCTGTTTCGGGTCAGAATTGTTCAATATGACATCAACAGTCGTCCGATTCAACACCATATGTCCCGCGATACTTTTACCTTTAACACGAGGCTGGACAAATGTCTTTTCTCCGTTTTCGTCTTTTGTTTGGTAATACACTTTGGATAAAGTTTCTTGCAACATAAGCACAACAAAGGCATCAGACAACCCACCGCCTTTGAAAAAATCAACAATGTGTCTGTATTCCGCCTGTTGTTGTTCCTGAAGTTGTTTTGCCATAAGCTCAAGACCTTGCTGTTTATGTTTAAGTGCACCTTCCGCGGCGTGGGCATCACCTCTTGCGCGCAAAGCCGCGATTTCACCTTGGAATTGGCGCTCTAAATAGGGATTGTTTTCGATATCAATTTTAAAATAATCGGCATCATCGGCAAGTTCAAAAAGTTCTTTCTTCTTACGCTCAAGATGCGCATTTAAATCGCTGGGCGGAATTTTAAAATTAACACAATATAACTTTTGCCAATGATTAAGGTTTGTATTGTCCAACTTCCGCGGTATAGTAAAATCCATATACCGCAGTTTCTTTAATGTAAATTCATTCATAATCTTAATTATAACATGTCAAGCATATATATGGAAATGAATTTTGTACTGGTGCAAATTTTTTGGACTCTTTCGCTTTTATTCTTTTTGGTTTTAAGCTATATAATGGTGCGTGTGTTTACCCAAATGCCGTTTAAAAAAGCAAAGCCCATTTTTGAAATTTTATTGTGTATGGTTGTATTCAGTTACCTGCTTGCATTCAGAGTTAATTTCACGTAAACTTATAACGTGAACAAAGAAATCAAATCATTGTACAGAGTGTACCGACCAAAGAACTTTAACGAGGTTATCGGTCAACAACACATCACCCGCACACTGCAAAATCAAATTGCAAGCGGCAAAATTGCACACGCGTATTTGTTTTGCGGCACACGAGGAACAGGTAAAACAAGCGTTGCAAAAATCTTTGCCCGTGACGTCAGTCGCTGGGAGAATGAGGCAGGCAGCCTGCAGCAGGAGCTTGATATTTTTGAAATAGACGCCGCGTCTAACAACAGTGTACAAGACGTCCGCGAAATAATCGAAAAAGTAAAATATCCGCCTGTCTTTGCAAAATATAAAGTATATATAATTGACGAAGTCCACATGTTTTCCGGTGCCGCCTTTAATGCATTTTTAAAGACACTGGAAGAACCTCCTTCACATGTAATTTTTATCCTTTGCACAACCGAACCGCATAAACTTCTGCCAACTGTGCAAAGCCGTTGCCTGCGTTTTGATTTCAGGGCCATAGCGACTGCAGAACTTGAAAAACATCTTGTAAGTATTCTTAAAAGAGAAAAGATAGAATTCGACACGGATGCTGTAAAATTGCTTGCCGATGCGGGGCACGGCAGTGTCCGTGATGCCTTATCCTTTACGGAAACGGTAATAGCCTATTGCGGAACAAATAAGATTACCGCAACCGATGTATGCGCGGTAATAGGTATTATCGAAAAAAAGACTTTGCGCGAATTATTAAACTTTATTTTGACTGACGATTTTGCCATGATCAAAACTACCTGTGATTTTATATTCGGAAAAGGCTTGAATGCAAATACACTGGTAAAAGATATGCTTGAAGTAATCCGTGCGGTGTTTGTAGAAACCAAGAACACCGCTTGTCTTAAAGTTTATAAAATTTTTGCTGAACTTGAAATGAATATAAAAACCGCTGTTGACGTCAAAGGTATATTTGAAAGTGCTTGTTTTTTGTCATTAAAGACGGAGTGACAGGGGTATGTTTGATACGTCTGAAGTTTGGGCGAAAGTATTAAAATCCTTGCGAGAAAATGGAGAGAGTGTATTATTCGGAGCATGCAGTGACCTTGGCGATATTGAATTCACAAGCGATTGCGTTATAATAACGGCACACAATGAAAGCGTTTATGCGATTTTAAAAAAGCACTTACCTACGCTAAACAAGTACGCCGGCGGCCCATACATAGATTTGAAGCTTGCAAAAAAAGATACGTATAAAACGGACGTAATTGAAAAACTAAAAGAACTGTTTGGAGATAAACTTAAAGTAGAGGAGAGATGAAAAAAACAATAGGAGACGGTTATAAAACTATTTCAATATGTTTCTCGTTCCGGCACAATGCCGAGGTTCAAAAATTAATAGGATTTTTTGAAGAGAATGGATTAAAGGTACTTACCCCGAAAAAAGCAAAAGTAATTAATCCGGGCGAGCCTTTTGCACGGTTTGAAGGTGAAGAAAATATCCCTGCATACGAACTTGAACAAAATCACCTGGATAACGCAATCAACTCGGACATTGTTTATATTTATAATGAACGAGGTGCGAAGCTTGGAACTTCTGTAAGTTTAGAACTTGGGCAACTTATTCTTTCGGGTAAAGAATTTGTTTTCAAAGAGGATCCAAACGAACCAATGCTAAGTCGCAAATTGAAGGTTATGTCTCCAAAACAATTGGTGGGACATATTAAGGGCTATAATGCAATGCTGACGGCGCGGAATTTTTTTGACCAAGACCGCGAACCACCTGGCCCCCAGCCACACGACAAACTGCTGTAAACAATGTTTGCGCAATCTTATTAAAAGGTGCTATAATAAAAAATGGCAAAAAATTTTGGTAATTTCGGCGGCGGCAACATGCAGCAACTGATGAAACAGGCACAAGAGGCCCAAAAACAAATGGAAAAAGCAAAAGAAGAACTTGCAGAGACCGCAATAGAAGCAAGCGCTGGTGGCGGCATGGTGACGGTAGAAATGACCGGCGCATATGAATTAATCAACCTGAAAATCAAACCCGAAGCCGTGGATCCCGACGACGTTGAAATGTTGGAAGATTTAATAATCGCCGCAACAAACGAGGCACTGTCCCAGGTCGCGGCACTTCGCGAGGAAAAACTACCGATATGACGGCAACAATACATCTTATGTGTGGATTCATTGGCTTTGGCAAGACCACAATCGCAAAGAAAATCGCAAAAGAACATTCTGCCGTACGTATTACTTATGATGATATTAATACAAAAGTTTTCGGGCGCAATCCTGTAAACGACGGCTTTGGCGAGTATCTGCCACGAATACGAGAATGGACATGGGACTTAACGGCGGAAACCATCTCAAACGGGATTGACGTAATAATCGACCACGGGCATTGGACAAAGCAAAGCCGAATGGAAACATGGCAGCGCGCCAAGCAAATAACCCCAAATGTGATTTTCCATGTAATAAGATGCGACATCGAAACCGCAAAAAAGAGAGCCATCACCAGAACAAACAAAAAAGAAAACGGAATTGATGTTACCGAAGCCGACTTTGAAGAACAACGACCAAGATTCGAACCCATGCAAGACGACGAAGCAAAAAATTATAAAATAATCTATCACTCGATAAATAAGGAGAAAATATGAACAAAGAACTCGCAGATCTTTTATTTCCAAAAACAAAAGAAACGATATCGGATTTATTAAAAACCCGCTGGGACAACGACGGTAAGCCTGCTCTTAGATTCGCTCCAAGTCCCACCGGCTTTTTGCATATTGGTCACTTGGGATTGGTTCTTACCGATTATATGCTTGCAAAATCCATGGGCGGTAAATGCTATATCCGCATTGAAGACACCGACCAAAAGCGCGAAGTCCAAGGTGCGGAAAAACTTTTACTGGATACCATTAAAAACTTTGGAATCACGTTTGATAACAAGCCCTTTAATCAATCAAAGCGCACCGCGATATATCACGTCTTTGCAAAACATTTGGTTGAACAAGGTCACGCATATCCCTGTTTTTGTACCGAGGGCGAACTTAATAAAATACGAGAAGAACAGCACGCGCAAAAACTACGCACCGGCTACCACAGTCAATTCGCACATTGTAAAAAGTTAACATTGAAACAAATTGAAAAAGAGCTGACCGATAAAAAACCATGGGTATTGCGCATGAATTTCAATAACGACACACAACGTGTAGAATGGAAAGATTTGGTCAAAGGTCAAATGAGTCTCCCTTACGAAATTAATAATGCGGTAATACTGAAATCCAACGGAATGCCGCCATATAACTTAGCATGTACCGTAGACGATTTACTAATGGGAGTCACTCATGTTGTACGTGGCGAAGAATGGCTTGCCTCCACCGCAGAACACATTCAAATTTACAATGCACTGGGGCTTAAGCACCCCCAGTTTGCCCATACTCCGGTAATTTGTGTCGAAGAAAACGGCAACAAGCGCAAACTTTCAAAGCGCCGCGATCGCGAATCCATAGCACAAAATTTGCTTGACGACGGTTATCCAAAGGATGCACTTGTTGAATATCTCTTAACGATTAACAACACTGACTTTGAACTATGGCGCATAGCAAATCCCGACAAAGATTGGCGTGAATTCAATTTCAGGTTTGAAAAAATCGGATCAAACAGTCCACTGTTCGATTGGGATAAACTTAACGATATTTCCAAAAACATGTTGGCAAATATGTCATGCAAAAAAATTAATGCGGAAATCAAAAAATATTTTGAAAGCGACAACGCACCGCGCAAACTATCCGCGGAAGAACTGGAAAAAGTCTACACCGTTTTGGCAGTAGACCGCGGCAGCGACCGCCCACGCAAAGACATCGCCAAATACAGCGAAGTGCTGACCGTGTTTGATTATTTATTCCGACCCGTTCAAAAAACCGAATTGCTTAAAAAATACACCGCACTTATAAAAGGCGCCACCAACAAAGACAAATGGTTCGCAAAAATAAAAGAATACTGTGCGACAAATAACTTAAAAGTCCGCGATTACACCCAAAGTATACGCGTTGCACTTACCGGGCGCGAGCAAACCACAGACCTTTACACAATCTCCAAACTTATGCTTGGTTAATATTTCTCGTACAAATCGGCAACTAGTTTTTCATAGTGTTCAAATTGCCGTTTTCGCTGTTGTTCAAGATTTACATCTTCTCGTGCCGCATCGACAATATCGCTTACTTCATTATGCGCGAACCCGCCAGCAATAAATCCGGCGGTAAATCCTATTGCGGTACCACCACCTATACACACAGCTGCCACGTCGGTATTCCGTTTTGTAATTGATGCGTGTGCCTCTTCCATTATCTGCGGTCGTATGGATTCAACATATTCATTCGTTGCTTGGTCTGCGGTCAAACCATGTTGTAAAAAACCATGTTGCTCCGCAATTTTCAATTGTTTCAAAAGGGTTCGAGCCCTTTCTGCGACATTTGCATTACCAAGACTCTCCGCATTGTGTGCCGTTTGTTCCTCTGTCACAAGTATGTTTGCCAATCCTCTCCCCGCAACGTGTCCAATTCCGATGCCCGCAACAAGTGTTGTCAAAAACGTCCTGCGGCTTAATTTCTTTTTGTCACAATCCGCTAACCAGGTTGTTATTTTGTCTGCCATTGTTAAACCTCCAAAGAAATAATACAGCATAGCCAACAAAAAATCAATACCCAAATTACTCTTGAATGATTAAAAAGAATGTTTTACATCACTACATCTGGCAAACTTCGTGTTCTTTTGCTCGTGCACGTTCTTCTGCTTGTGCGAGGTAAAGTGATGCTTGCTGTTGTTCAATTTTATTTATAACACTGCCGCCACGTATTATACCGATACAAGTTCCTACGAAAGTCACGGCAAAGGTAGTTAGACCTACACGGTTTACCATTGCATTGGATGCTGCTTTTGACGCAGCAGTTTCGGTTGCCGATGTTTCAATTACGGTGAAATCCGCTATAGCCTGTTCTTTGGTTAAATCTTCGCGCACACGGCCTAGTTGCTTGGCATGCTCAAAATTTTCAGCATAAGCTTCTTGTTTTTTTGTCATAAGCGTTTCGAATTGCCAATCGGCATCACATGCTTTACTGTTTTTTGCAATTGCTCCGCCTGAGAGCAGCCCCAATCCTAAGCTTGTGCCAAGACACTTCAAAAACGAGCGTCGACCCATTTTACGGCCGCTAACGTCAAAAATATTTGCATTCAACTTGTTCGCCATATAAAATCTCCTTATTTAAGAGAATTTTAACATGGCGGCATAAGCAAATCAATATTAAGTTATTCGAAGTACTTAACCGGTACAACTTTGCTGGAAGAAATTTTATTGTTATCATCAAATACAAAATGACATTCAATTTTCTCACCTCTCAGAATACGTGGGAGCCAATACGGATCATCTTCCCACATTTTTTCATACGGAATTTTATCAAGGTCAAACCAAAAGGGTTTGCACTCGTCGCTTTCCTGCGGTTCCCCCGTGTAGTCGGTTGCGACAAAAATATGAACAATAAGATTTGACCGCTCGTCCTTATGCAAAATATTGAAATGAGTAACCGAAAATTTTTCATAATTAAGCGGGGTAATTCCAATTTCTTCAAAGTCATGTGTTTTGTTTTCATAAGACCTCAGTAATAGATTATATCAGTCAAAAAGATTACTTGGCAACATGTAAGTTCCACCGTTTATTGTCCTGTCGCAATTGATTGTGCGTTTGACGCCGTTTGCTTCAATTGTCAAATCATTATGCGGGAACCATGACATTTCAATGGGAGCTTTTACAGTGTACTCATTATTTAATGTAATTTCGCCATTATATTCAATGATTATTTTTATTGTTTCCATAGTAATGGATATGCTAAACTTGTAGTGTGTTAGAGCATAAAAACCCGTTAATACTTGCATTCATCGGTGACGCTGTGCATACGTTGCGCATACGTCAGGAATTGGCAACCCAAGACCTTAAAGTAGGTGATCTCCATAAGATTGCAAGCCAGCAATGCTGTGCTTCCGCCCAGGCAAAAGAATTAGACGTGTTATATGAAACTTTCACAGAAACGGAAAAAGAAATTGCCAACCGTGCACGCAATGCAAAGTACAACACAATACCTAAAAGCTGCACACTTGTCGAGTATCAAAAAGCTACGGCACTTGAAGCAGTTTTGGGTTACAGATATTTATCTAACTTAGGAAAAAACGCAAATGGATAACAAAAAACAACTTGAAGATGCAACCAAAATGGCAAGATATCTAGAGCGCGCATTCTCACCTCCCAAGTTTAATGCGATGTTTGGTTCAAACTACAAAAAAAATGAAGAAGCTTACCGGGATATAGGTGAGGCAATCGCACAATATGCAATAGCCACGGGAGATTTAAGTGATGAGGGATTGGAAACATTGCTCGAAATCAAGGAACTAATGCCGTCTATTCTCCATTATTATAAAACAAAAGCACATCAAAATAACAATATGGAAGATGTTGTTGAATACTTGGAAAAATCTTTAGAAACCATGCGCCGTAACTGTGAAAACGGATTTTATGCACATGTATTTAACGGCGCCTTTATCGATAGTATCGAGAAGCACGGACTGGATATTGAAAAAGAATACTTTCAAAAACAGCATGACGATATGTTCAAAGTACTCCAAGACGTTCTTGGTCGTGAATCACCCCGCACTTTTACCGGTGACCTTTTCGTAGCACCTTTGTTGGAGCTGGGTTCTCTGCTGTCTTTTTGCCAAATGTCTCCGGAACGATTCTCTTGCGTGTTTTTAAACTACAAGAGTGTTGAAAAAACTGCTAATGAAACGAAAGAGCAGCACTTTAAAAAATGCTTTGACATAAGACTTGGTCAAATCAAGGAGAAGATAAGCGATGACAAGTATGAAATGATAAAAAAAACAGGCACAGAAATGTGCGAATTCTATGGCAGACCGCAATTTTCGGGGATTGCAATTATTCCAAAAGATAAAGTAAAGGATCGAGAAAAAAAACCTGCACCTAAGGCGGAGATCCCGGATTTAAAAAATAAGATTCTTGAAGTTATTGACAACGAGTATCTTGAGGTTTACGACAACATGAATCCCAAACAAATTAAGCAAATAGAGCGTTTGCGTGATGAATTCTGCCACTGTAGGGAAGCTAATTATAAATTGGTCAAGGAATTGTGTGCACAAAACCCATTGATGCAAAAAGCTGTTTCCCCTTTGATTAGTTGCGCATTCATGGATGCAGGTAAGGAACTTGTAGAATTCACCCAGCAGGTTACTGATAGCAGTATAGCTGTTTGTGACGGTAAAATAAACCGTGAAGATTTCGCAATAGCTAAACTCCCGACGGTTGATGCGTTAACAAGACAAAGATTATGTGAAAAGGAGGACCAATGTTAATCGAAGGAAAAAACGCGGTAACGGAATGCGTGGACGGGGCGGCCACAGTTGACAAAGTTCTTATTTTTAAAGGCACCACCGAAACAGCGCTTGTTAACAAAATCAAGTTAAGCGGTGTGCAATATCAATTTGTGGACAAAGCCGCTCTTGATCGTGTGAGCAAATCAAAAAACCATCAAGGCTTCATCGCATTTGTTACCGATTACAAATATTTCAGCCTTGACGATATAATTGAAAAAGGCTATAAAAAAGGCACGCAACCTATTATTTTGATATTGGACGGGGTAGAAGACCCGCACAATTTGGGCAACATTATCCGCACCGCAGAGTGCATGGGCGTGGATGGGATACTTATTCCAAAGAACCGTGCGGCAAGTGTTAACGACACCGTTGTCCGTGTCAGCGCAGGTGCCGCAGCGCACATGCAAATATGTAAAGTTGTAAACATCAATCAAGAAATTGAAATGCTCAAAGAAAAAGGCTTTTGGATATACGCAGCGGAGGCCGGCGGGATTAATGTATCTCAAACCAATATGAACGGTCCCATTGCAATTGTAATGGGCGGCGAAAATACCGGAGTACGTCACCTGACACGCACCCTTGTGGATGGCATAGTGTCAATTCCTATGAACGGTAAAATCAACAGCCTTAACGTTGGTGCCGCCGCGGCAATGGTTCTGTACGAAGTCAACCGCCAAAGGAACAGCAAGTAATGGAGAAAACTTTACGCCTAAGCTCCACATCGGAAGCATATTACAGCCAGAATTTGGCATACGAAAAATTTGCCGAAGCGGAGGATAGTTTGGGCGTTATTGAAAAGTATATGAAACCTGAAATAACCAACAAGGTTGTTCTTGATGTCGGGTGCGGTACGGGCAGGTGGCTAAGACTTTTCGATAAGTACGCCAAAGAAATAATCGGATTGGATTTATCCCCCAATCAACTGGAATTTGCTAAAAACAAAACAAAGGCAAAACTGATTTGCGCGGATGCGAGTAACATGCCACTTGAGGATAACTATTTTGATATTATATATGCAACGTGGGCATTGTCTACTATCAAGGATTTGACTTTGACGACACAAGGTAAAGTTCTTGATGAGATGGAGCGCGTACTAAAGCCGGGCGGCAAAATCATTCTTGTAGAAAACGACAAGCATAGCGAATTCAGGGATTTGTTCTATGCCAACAGGACAAAAGAAGACAAAGAATGGATTAACAAATATCAAGAGTTTTATTTAAAAAAAGGTTTCTCTGTCCAAGAACAAGCCGAAACATATTTCAAGTTTAAGGACATTGATGAAGCTCGTGCGGTTATGGCTCCGTTTTTTGGCAAGGAAACTGCTGATAATAATATTAATTCAAATAAAATCAAACACAGCATCATTATTTTTGAGCGAAAGAAAAATGACTTTCAAAAACAGTTTGATAACGGCGAAACAATTGTTTTCGACAAACCCACCTTGATACTTGCAAGTGCATCACCTCGCCGTGCAAAGCATTTACAGGATGCAGGTATAGAGTTTATAAAAATAATAAGCTCGGTTGATGATTCACAAATTAATTACGACCATCCGCACAGCGGAGTAAGCAGGCGGCAATGGCGAAAATATGTCAAACAAATGGCGCTTGCAAAGCTTGGACCGTTCATTGGAAAAATCCAAAACGGCGCAGTAGTCACAGCAGATACAACTGTCTATTGCAAAGGGCATATAATCGAAAAACCCATAACCCCCGAAAAGTGCCGTGAACAGCACGAGTTTTTAAGCGGTAAAACTAACTATGTTTACACCGCAGTGGCAGTGCATTTCAACGGCAAAACCGTTTGCAGACTTATGGCATCAAAAGTAAAAATAAAGAAACTTCCAAATCATCTTATAGATGAAATTTGCTGTGAAAAGGAAACCCTTGACGCGGCAGGCTACCGAAGCGCAGGAGCAATAGCACCATATGTTATAATAAAAAGCAATGCACACCGCAAAAACGTCCAGGGTCTTGATCCGAAATGCGTTTCGAAAATATTGCGTAAACTGGGGTTTAATAAATGAAAAAGCTTATAGATTATTTTTTGGAAATTCAAAGTATAAAGGATACGAAACGATACAAACCGTATGACAACATATTCCACGAGAATGTTGCGGCCCACAGTTTCTTAATGATAGTAATGGCAACAAAACTAATAGATGAATTAAAACTGGATTTGGACTTTAAAAAAGTAATTGATTTGATAATACATCACGATTTTGGTGAAATCGGACTGGAGTTTGATTTTGCGGCAGTAAATACCGTCACAAAGCAGCAAAAGCAGCATAAAGAAGATGTCGAAGAAAGAAAGATAAATGAGTTGTCAGACAAATACGGACAAAAAATCAAAGAACTAAATGACGAATACTCACGTCCGACAACACGCGAAGGGCACTTTGTTAAACTTATCGATAAAATGGAATCAATAATTTACATAGTAAAAAAAGGATGTGAAAAAATTTATAACAGTGACAACGAGCGCCGTGTCATTGCCACACGCGGCAATGATATAGTGAAAAACTTTCCCGAACTTATTCTGTTTTGGAAAGAATTACAAGCGCTTGTGAAATCCGAATACCTGCGGGTTGGTTATGAATGGAAACCTGAATACGACTTTGAACAAAGGAACAGCAAATGACCGACCGAATCGTTAGAATCCTCGCACGGAAATTCGCAACCGCACGCGTACAGGAAGATGACCTGTATCAAGAAGGCATGCTTGCACTTATAAAAGCCGAGATGACATACAAACCTGAAAGTGGTGTGAAACTTGAAACTTATGCAAGCCGTGTTATCACAAACCGGTTCATAGACCTGTTGCGTAAAAGCGGCGATTCACTTCGTGAATCAAGTCAAATGCTCAACGAAGACACACAAAGCGGCGATTTTAATCTGGAGGACGAAGTAAACCTTATCGAAATAAGAAATATCTTGCGCGACCAAATAAGCGACATAGAACGCGCAATTTTTAACAGTTATATAGAGGGCTTTTCATACGACGAAATTGGCGTCATATTTGAACTCCCAAGAAAGAAGATCGACAACATAGTCCAAAAAGTTAAACGCAAAATCAAAGAAAATATTTAAGGCTTAAAAAGTTTAAAAATCTTTTTCTTTAATCATTTGCTTTAAGTTATTCCAACATACCTTTATAGTAAAGTTCATCAAAAATAATTTTTGCAACGGTTGCAACGTGGTCACGGTTTTTATGATTAAACCAAGCAAGTTCTTTTTCTTTACTTTGTCGTAGCTGTCCACGGCAATGGGCAATATAGCAAATCACTTTTATCAAAATACCGGGCACTTTGCCATGAGCCTGGGCGATGAAAGTACCATAATATTGTGCAGATGCTGTATCAACTTCAACGCCAAGTTCGTCTTTTATTTGCCGACTAAGGCATTGCATATCATTTTCTCCGATCTCACGTTTGCCTCCGGGAATGTAAAAAACATCCTTGCCCTTGGTGCGCGACATGAGGACTTTTTTATTATTGAAAAGTAAAAGACCGACTTTGTCAATTTGAATTTCTCCCGTGTTGGAAACGTCGTGTGCGGTAAATTTTTTCTCCCATTCCGACAGCGGCAGAATCCAAGTTTCATACTCTCCGACAAGTTCTTGAAATATAACTCTTGGTTCTCGGTCTTTTATGGATTTGGCAACTGTTAAAACTCGGTACAATTGACCTTTATTATGTTTATAAAGACCGGGTTTGACTTTATGCATTAAATCTTACCTCCTTTCCGCTTTTTTCAATATCCAAATCAGACCTCTATAGTATAATCATCAAAAACGATTTTTGCAAGTTTGTAACAACTATAATTGCTGAATTTTTGCAAACAATAATAATGTGAAATTATTCAAAAAGTTAACCGGTTTGGCTAAATCAAACGGTTTCCTCACCGGTGCGGTTATATTGGCTCTTGCCGGTTTAATATGCCGGCTTGTCGGTGTCTTCTTTCGTGTTCCTCTTACCAATATTGTTGGCAATTTTGGTATGGGACTTTACCAAATGGTATTTCCGCTATATTCATTATTGCTGGTAATTTCAAGTGCAGGCGTCCCCGTTGCTGTGTCTAAGATGGTGGCAAAAGAAAAGGCCGGCAATAACATAAAAGCATGTAAAAAGATCTTGTTAAATGCAATAGTCTTGCTGGGGGCAATAGGACTTGTGGTATCTGCAATATTCATTATTTTTGCATACCCTATAGCCAATCTTCAAGGCAACAAAGACGTTGGGATTATCTACATAGCAATAGCCCCCAGCGTCTTTTTAGTGTGTTTGATTGCGGCATTCCGCGGATATTTTCAAGGTCTGCAAAACATGGTGCCAACCGCTGCCAGTCAAATTATTGAACAACTTGTAAAAGTTGCCGCAGGGATTACACTGGCTTTGGTCTTTATAAAAATCAGCGTGGTGTGGGCGGTTTTCGGAGCAATATTGGCCGTAACCGTCTCCGAAGTAATAGCATTATTATTTTTGTTCGTTATGTATGTAATAACGCAGAGGAAGACCAAACATGTTGCCAAAGGGGAGGCAAAGAAAAATTTTAAAAGAGGTTTGAGCTGGTCACTTATGTGGCAAATTTTAAAGCAATCTTTCCCCGTTACACTTATGGCATCAGTATTTCCGCTGATACTTGTTTTTGACTCGATGATAATAATAAACATGCTTACAAGCGCGGGTACTGCTCACAAAACGGCAACACAGTTGTTTGGAATTTCATCGGGTGCAGTGCATACGCTTATTAACTTGCCTGCAGTATTAGGTGTGGCGGTTGCAACAGCCGTGGTCCCTGCTGTTTCGTCTCTTTTAAAACAAAACAAAATTGAAGAGCTACGCAGTAAAATGGCGACAGCAGTAAAAATAACTTTTTTAATTTCGCTTTTTTTTGTTGTGTTTTATTTAGCATTCGCGGAAAAAATAATAGACCTGCTGTATCACGGTGCATTTAAAGATAATCCAAAACATCTAAAACTAGCGGGTAATCTGATGAAAATAGAAGCTCCATTGATTCTTTTAATGAGTATAAGCGCAGTGTTTACGGCAATGCTGCAAGGTGCTGATAAAGCGAAGTTCCCTCTTATTGCAATTGCAATCGGAGGGGCGGCCAAAATCGCTTTCGAGCTTGCTTTCATAAAAACATCAATGGGAATATATGCTGTGTCAATCGGCAACATTATTTGTTTCATAATTGCTGTAATTTTAAACACAGCATTCGCATTGCATTTTGTCAGAATTAAAAAAGGCTTTATGAAGATATTGATAAAATCTGTTTATTTAGCAATTGTATTCGGTGCGTTTATCCTTGTTATTGCGAAAATGATGCCGGATAATCGATGGTGGGTTTTGTTAAGCGGAGCTATAACTTTTACAATATACGCAATTTTAGTTGCCATTTTTCGGTTTTTCATGTTTAATAAAGCAAGCGTTGGTAATAATTCCAACAAATGAAAAGGAGAAAAAAAACATGAAAAAAGCAGAGTTCATTGAAAAGTTTGCAGAGGCAACAGGCCTGCCAAAGAAAACAGCGGTAGAAATAGTTGGGAAATTTTGGGAAATCATCATCCATTCAGTAAAAAAGGGAGACGAAGTTCCATTTGATTTCGGTAAGTTTGTATTGAAAACCAAACCTGCGACTCCGGCTAAAGACGGAATCAATCCCGCGACAGGTGAAAAAATCAAAATCGCAGCAAAACCGGCAAGAGTCGTTCCGCAATTCAAACCAAACAAAAGATTCAAAGAAGAAGTTTTGCCTACAGCAAAAAAGAAATAAGACTAAGAAACCTTTGAACTGTCAATACTTATATTGTGAAACAATCTAAATGGTCGCAAGCAGCAATTGACAGGCTTTTGAAAGAAACAAAATCAAATGCAAACAAAAGCGCGGTGTTTTCGCGCTTTTCGCGTGAATTGGGACTGACATCAAACAGCGTGCGCAATTTTTATTATTGTTATGTTGGAAAT
>Ga0099364_10007347_pt1 | contig 15753 bp, 10 predicted proteins | sample TergutTh196P3_FD_73070 | JGI IMG/M metagenome (GOLD analysis project Ga0099364, IMG submission 73070) | Microcerotermes parvus P3 segment gut microbial communities from Pointe-Noire, Republic of the Congo - Th196 P3 | ecosystem: Host-associated > Arthropoda: Insects > Digestive system > Gut ...
CACTTTTGGCGACATCCTGTCCGACGAGGCGTCCATAATAACAGGCTCGCTTGGAATGCTGCCTTCGGCCTCGCTTTCAACCGGTTCATTCGGCCTTTACGAGCCTTCAGGAGGCTCTGCGCCCGACATCGCAGGCATGGGCATTGCCAATCCGATCGCTCAAATACTTTGCGTTGCCATGATGCTGAAATACAGCTTCAACAGCGATGATGCCTATAACAGAATATTCGAAGCAATAAAAGCAGTCCTCAAGGAAGGTTACCGCACGGCTGATATTATGAGTCCCGGAATGCAAAAGGTCAACACCGCAAAAATGGGAGACCTGATAGCGGAGCGCCTATAATTATCATGGCTACGCAGCAATCCGCCCTCAGAAAAATGCTCTACGAACTTTCGGATATAGAAAGGCAGCTTGACGAGTACATCGACACAACCCTCTGGATAAGCGACCCTCACGGCGAAGGCAACCGTTTCGTAAGCATTTTAAAAGGAAGATTCGGCCTCGTGTGGCAAACTCTGCGGGAGGCGCTGCCCAAAACCATAGAGCACAGGAAACTTGATTACATCGACCGCATAATCAGAAGAGAACAATATTTCCGTTCCGAAGAATACAAGATGGAACGCCAGGACATAATATCGGCCCTTGCAAGCGTGATCCGTTATAAAGTACAAAACATTCATGCCTTTGAACGCGCGGCCATAACCATCGCGCCCGAACTTAAACAACTCATCAACAACTTGCTGCTTAACTTTAAAGTGCCGGCAATTGTATACGAGAACGACCTTGTATCTGACCAGGTCATAACCGCCCTGACAAAAATGACAAAACAGGTGCTCATAGGCCACCTTATTGTGCTTGGGGATGTTTTTGACAGGGGGGATGAGCCTGACAAAATACTCCGCATACTTTCGTCAAAAGCTATACGCCCATATGTTAAATTCGTATGGGGCAACCACGATCTTTTATGGATGGGCGCGGCGCTCGGCAACAAGTCGCTTATAGCCGAGGCGCTGAGGATAACTTTCCGGTATGATAATTTTGCCTTTGTGAAACGCCTCGGCATCGACTCGTCAAAGCTGCAAGCCTTTGCAGAGAAAACCTACCCGGGAGAAATAACCGGCTACTTTAAGGCAAAAACCAAATCGTCAAAGCAAATAGAAAAAGCCCTCGCGGTAATACAGTTTAAACTTGAAGAACAGACAATCAAGCAATACCCGCAGCTTGAAATGGAATCGCGCCTTAACCTTGATAATCTGGCCAAGATGCTAAAGGAAGGCGATACATCAGGCCTCAGCGATACCGATTTCCCAACCCTTGACTTTGACGCGCCTGACAGGCTGACCGATGAAGAACTTTTGATAATCAACGACCTTTCTGAACAGTTTGTCTCAAGCAAACAAATTTACAAACTCATGGAGTACCTGTTCAGAGAAGGCAGACTCTATCACGTACACAATTATATATTCAACATTCATGCCCTGATTCCAAGTACGGCCAACGGCGAGTTTGACGAACTGTACGGCAAAAAAGGGAAAGAACTTTTAGACCACCTTGAGGATTCAATAAAAGAAGCCGGTGAACAATACCTCCGCGGCGAGACGGTGGCGGCTTTTCAGCAGGCTATAATGTTTTACCTTTGGTGCGGCCCTTTGTCGCCCTTTTTCGGCAAACATGCCATGAAAACATTTGAACGCTACTTTATGAAAGACAAAAAGACCCACGAGGAAAAAACCCTCCACTGGGGCAAGAACCTCTTGAAAAAAGAATTTTTGGACCTCATAGAAGAAGAATTCGGCGCAAAAATCGTAGTTTACGGCCATACTCCGGTAGATGTGGCCGCCGGCCAGCAAATCGCATCCCCTGACGGAAGGGCAATAAATATTGACGGCGGCTTTTCCGAAGCTTACCTCGGGCGCGGGCACGCGCTTATACAAACGCCTTATTCAATATATGCTATAATACTGCCCACAGAGCAGGAAATGGCCGAGGCCAGCCTAAAAAAAGAACCGGCTCCGCTCATGGTTAAAGAGATAGCCTATTACGAAAAGCCGGTCAAAATAAAAGACACTTTCACGGGCAAAGAACTTCTCAAACGCCGCGACCAGCTTTTAGAAGAAATAGAAAAATATAATTCCTGAAACATCTGCCGTACGGGCGACCTGTGGTCGCCCGATTGCTACACCCACTATTCCCGTTCGCCCGATTGCTATGCCATAATAGCGGGTACACCGAAAGGGCGGGCGACCACAGGTCGCCCCGACGAAACGTCACAACGAAACGCCCCGACGAATAAAAAAGTCCTTGACTTTAACAATATTCTCAAGTTTGTATAAAAAATACTGAAATTCAACCAAGAGGTAAAAAAAAATGAAAACAAAACTGCTTCTTTCTGTCTTTATTCTATGCCTTGCATCTGCATCTGCTTTCGCCTTTGTCGATGCAAGCCTTTATGGCGGCTATACCACAGGCGGTAAATTCGACGGCAACAGCGTAAAACACAAAGGCGATTTCCGCTACGGCGGTTTGGCTCACCTCAATACGTCTTTTCTCGCGCTTCTGCAGTTTGGCTTGGGAGGTTTCTTCCAGATGTCTTCGGTTACATACGGGAGCAGCGGGACAAAAAACTTTACGGCCGATAAAACCGATATCGGCATTGACGCCTACGCCGCTTTTTGGGTTCCATTTACGCCGCTGTCGCTGTACGCAAGAGGAGGCTCGGCCGCCTGGAACAAAATCAAATTCGACGGAACTTCAAAAACGGGTAACTTTGAAAAACACCATGCAGGCTGCGGATTACTTTTTACGGTACTGCCAATTCCCTTGTTCAAATTGCAGTTATTCAGCGAATATGTCCGCGTTTTCGGCAAAGAGGGCGGCAAAAACAGCAGCGAGCATCAGGTAAACCTTGGAGTAAGAGCCGACTTGCTTTAAGTAAAAAAATGCAGTTCATTCCGCAGCGTTTTTAAAAAGGCTGCGGAATGCTAACGCATAAGTTCAAGAAATTCTGTAATCCTTTTAAGATAACTTTCGGCATCTTCTTTGCGCGAAAGGCTCATCTGCTGATTTTCGGAATCGCCCTGCCCGTCGACAAGACAGCCATTAGTTTTTAGAAAATCAATTGCATTATTATAGTTGGATATCGAAAGCGATTCAGAAAGTTTAACCATTTCAAGGTGATACGAACGCACCCCGTACTCGCGTACCGTTGACAATAATCCTTTTCTGGTAAAATTCCTGCCTCGCATTTGAAGAACGGCCTCAAAAACAATCATGTATGATTCAAAATAATCCTCTGTCAGTTTAGCATAAAAAAGAAGTTCCCTGCCGCCCTTTTCAGTTATCGCGATTGTCTTTGATTTTAACCCAATAAGTCCTCTTTTTTCGAGGTAGGGATACAGAATTTTTTGAGGCTCGCCTTTTTGATACATCATGTCCGGATATATAAACTCTCTGGAAAACAAGGTTTTTATAGTTTCAAATACCTCATCAACCTTTTTGAGTTCAGCCGAGTTTCCGTTTCTCGCATTTAAAACAGCGATAGATATAAAACTGATTGGGACAAGATAGTGAATTATAGTATTTCTGTAAAAGGATATCCTTATTCTTTCGCTTTCATTTAAAAGAAAGACATCTTCAAGTTCTTTTCCGGACATGGTTTGGACATCTGACATTTTTATTAAACCGATTATCGAATCTTTTCTATAGGATTCAATAACATGCCGCACGCTCTTTTCGAGGCCTTCTTCAAGCAGCATCGGGGCCATCAATATTTTTTGAAACGACAGATAATCATACAGGCTGCTTGCCCTCTCAAGAAGAGCCTGAAACGAAAATCCCTTTGAGCCTGAAAAAAGAATCGCCGTGGTCGCCAAAGAAAACGGCGTAATCATTGTTATTTCATTTATTCGGCGGGCAAGCAGCATTGCCAAATCTTCCATTTCGTTTGACTTGTCGGTAAGTTTGCTGCGTATTTCTTTAAAGCTGATCGGAGTATTTATGCTGAGGCGCACCTTGCCGTAGTTTCTTTTAAGCATTGATTTGCTGCTTTTTACAAATCCTACAGTGTTTTCTTTTTTCTTCTCTTTGCCCTTGAGTTCGCTTGAATACGAGTTTTCCTCAAGCACCCTGTCGTAATTAATCGTAGCCGGAACAAAAATCAAGTCGTCGCTGTACCCCTCGTCAACAGATTCCACAAGGTACTTTAGAATGCCTAATTTTGGGAAAAGCAATTTCCCGGTTCTGGTGCGTCCGCCCTCTATAAAAAACTCAATCGGGTAGCCCTCGTTTACGAGCGTCTTTACATATTGTTTAAAAACAACGGCATAGAGGTCAAGCCCGCGAAACGAACGACGCATGTAAAACGCTCCAGCGCGGTGCAAGATATGGCCTATCGGAAAAAAATTCAAATTAATTCCGGCTACAACATGAGGGGGAATGATTTTATTCTCGTAAAAAAGGCATGATATAATCAAGTAATCGACATGACTTTTGTGGCTTGGAACAATAATCAGCGGCCCTTTCCATGACGCGTCGCGCAGCTTCTGGAAGTCCTCGACATCAAAGGTGATACCGTCAAATATTTTTTTAAAAATAAAGTTAAGCAGCTTATCAGCCACGCTTATATAGTTTATGGAAAAATCGGCCGCTATTTCGTCAAAGTACTTAACGGCGCGTTTCCGCAGTTTTCTTTCGCTTGTCTTTTGGGTGGCAGAAATACGAATTATCTCATTGGTAACATTTTTATGCCACAAAACTTTTTCCATCATCTCATGGCGGGTCTTGACGACAGGCCCAAGTACGGCGCGCTTTTCATTGTTATATATAACATTAAGTTTGCTGCGAACAACTTCGCCTGCAGCAGAAATATCGCCCTTAGACGCCTTTATTTCATCTTTGAGATTTATAGGAGGCGATATTTTAACAAAGGCAGGGGTCGAACTTCTCTTTGTGCTGAAGAATCCCATAATAAGCCCCTTGTCGCCTATGGCATTTGCCGATACGCTGAGAGCGCTTCTTTCGGGATTCTGGTTCCAAAACATCATCTGGTGAAATACAAATACAGGCTCATCGCTTCTTTTTTGCAGTTCAACTAAATCATTTATAAAATCGATCTCCACATCAACATAACGTCTGAGAAGCAGCGACTTTGATAAAAGCGAAATGGCAAGGCTTTTGCCTTCGTTAAGAATGCTGTAGACATACTCTTCGTCGCTGACATCTATATACTTGTGTATCCTGAGCAGTGAAGCCGCAGCATGGTAAAGATTTTCAAAAAAAACCTTTATCAATTGTAAGGCATAAAGCCTGAAACCCAGCGCCGCAACAGGAACGGAAAAACCGTGTTTCCGCAGAAGTTCGGCAAATATAAAAAACGATGATACATGGCTTTGCGACGAGACAAATACGATTTTTCCCTTTCCGGTATAATTTTTAAGCAACTCAAGGCTTGTATTTTCAAAGGCTATCTTTCTAAAAAGAAATCTTGAAAATCCCCCAATAAGCAAAGAGCGCCATCTGATTCCCTTCATTATATATGAAGTATATCTTGCTTTTATAGTTCTATTATCCATTTGCTGTCCCTATTTTGCAAGCATTACAAAGAAGCCGTTTAAGAGGCAAGTCATTTTTGTTGTTTAATCGATATTGGCAAGTTGTTTTAAGCCAGTAAAGACAAGGCGCGCCTTGTCTTTACTGTATCTCAAAAGAACTTCGCTCATCGTATGCTGAGCAAAATCAAGCATTATGCTGAGCGAAGTCGAAGCACTGTGTCTCTACAGGCTTGCGGATTACATCATTCCGCCCATTCCGCCGCCCATTCCGCCTGGCATCATGGGTTTTTCTTCTTCTTTTTCGGAAACAAGCACCTCTGTCGTACACATCATACCGGAGACAGAAGCCGCATTCTGGAGCGCAATTCTTACAACCTTTGCCGGGTCAACAATTCCGCTCGCCATCATATCAACCCAAGTCAGGTCGTACGCGTTAAAGCCTACTCCCTGTTTTTCGCTTTTGGCCTGCTCTACAATTACCGAACCCTCAAGGCCGGCATTGAAAGCAATCTGTTTCATCGGCGCTTCAATTGCTTTCACAATAATGCTTGCGCCGATTTTTTCATCGCCCGACAATTTTTCGACCGCTTCCACTACTGATTTTTGGGCATATATCAAAGTAAGTCCGCCGCCGGGAACGATTCCTTCCTCAACAGCCGACCTTGTAGCAGAAAGCGCGTCTTCAACTCTCGCCTTCTTTTCTTTGAGTTCAATCTCTGTAGCCGCGCCCACATTTATAACGGCAACGCCGCCGGCAAGTTTCGCCTTTCTTTCCTGAAGTTTTTCTATATCATAGTCAGATGTAGAATCTTCTATTTGTTTCTGTATCTGGGTGATGCGCGCCTTGACATCGGCCTTGCTGCCAGCGCCTTCAATAATTGTAGTGTTTTCTTTATCGACAATTATTTTTTTGGCGCGGCCAAGCATCTCAACGCTGGTTCCGTCGAGTTTCATGCCAAGATCTTCGGAAACGACCTGCCCATTGGTCAGGACGCCTATATCTTCGAGCATAGCCTTTCTTCTATCGCCAAATCCGGGCGCTTTTACGGCCACGCATGATATGGTCTTTCTCAAAGTATTAACAACTATAGTCGCCAAAGCCTCGCCTTCAACTTCTTCGGCTATTATCAAAAGAGGCCTGCCCGACTGTGCAACTTTCTCAAGCACAGGAAGCAAATCTTTCATTGAGGATATTTTCTTTTCGTGAATAAGAATATAAGCATCGTCCAAAACGGCATTCATGGTATCGGCATCGTTTGCCATATATGGCGATATATAGCCGCGGTCAAACTGCATTCCCTCTACGACTTCCAAGTGTGTCTCTATAGACTTGGCTTCTTCGACTGTAATTACGCCGTCCTTGCCTACCTTGTCCATGGCGTCTGCAATAAGTTCGCCGATTTCATGGTCGTTGTTGGCAGATATAGAAGCAACCTGCGCAATCTCTTTTTTGTCTTTTATTTCGCGCGAAAACCCTGAAATAAAGGCCGTCGCAGCTTCAACAGCTTTGTCTATGCCGCGCTTGAGGCTCATCGGATTTGCTCCCGCCGTGACATTTTTAAGGCTTTCACGGTAAATAGCCTCAGCCAGAATCGTAGCTGTAGTGGTTCCGTCTCCGGCTACATCATTGGTCTTGGTCGCTACTTCCTTGACCATCTGCGCTCCCATGTTTTCAAATGGATCATCCAACTCAATTTCTTTAGCAACGGTAACGCCGTCTTTTGTAACTGTAGGCGCACCGAACTTCTTGTCAATTACGACATTGCGTCCCCTCGGTCCGAGGGTTATTTTTACAGCATCGGCAAGTTTAACAACTCCGTCAAGGATCGCCCTCCTTGCCTCTTCATTGTACTTCAAAATCTTAGCCATTTTTCTCCTCTTTCTCTCAAAATTTTTATTATCGGCTTAATCAAGAATAGCAAGCACTTCGCTCTCAGATACGATCAGGTAGTCCTTGTCATCGTACTTGATCTCATTACCCGAATACCTGCCATACAAAACCTTATCCCCCACTTTTACGGTCATTGGAATCAGCTTGTCTCCGTCTCTTCTTCCTTCTCCCACAGCGACGACTTTACCATGCTGGGGTTTTTCTTTAGCCGTGTCGGGTACATACAGGGAACCTACCTTTTCCATCTCTTTGTCAAGAGGTTCCACCACAATACGGTCTCCAATAGGTCTTATAGCCACCTTGTCCTCCTTTATTATTAAAATAAAATTGTAATATCCTCGTTAAGGATTTTAATGAATTGGCTGTTAGCACTTATTTTAGTGAGTGCTAACAATGAGAGCAAATATACAAAACTCCTTTTTTTTAGCAAGTCTAATTATTGAAAATTAGAGTTCATAATTAAAAAATATAAGTTATTTTTGGCATATTTCAGCCTTTTTCAAATTTTTTTAAAAAAATGAGTATTTGCTAAAAAAATCTCAATTGGGAAGGGGTCAGAGCCTTCAAGAAGGGGTCAGAGCCTTCGAGAAGGGGTCAGAGCCTTCGAGAAGGGGTCAGAGCCTTCGAGAAGGGGTCAGAGCCTTCAAGAAAGAGTCAGAGCCTTCAAGAAAGAGTCAGAGCCCTGAAAGTATGAAAAAGCGCGATAAGTTTTTACTTGACTACACTGCTCCTTAATAAAAAAGATGCTTTATATAGATTGTATAAGGCAATTTTTTATTATACCAATTGACTAACAGGAGTATAGTTTATGAAAAAGAAATTAATTCTAACAGCTGTCATTATTGCGATTTCGACAGCTCTTTTTGCGCAAGAACAAGATAGAGTAACAGTTCCTCGGGAAAAAAATGTTTTTGTTAATCCATCGGATAATGAGTTTATGTGGAAAATTGGCACGAGTTATGCCCAAGGTCCGGGCAGATTTGGACTTGACATAAGTTTTAATTATGTATATAATATTGACCCGGTTTTTACATTTGGATTTGAAGGCGATTTTTTCTGGATCAATTGGAAAAACAAACTGGAAGACATAAATGTCGGCGGCGGCTCTGTTGGAGCTTCTCGTAATGCTACAACAAATTTATATACATTTCCTTTTTTCGCTAATGCGCAGCTTAGATTACCCTTTTTGAAAAGCAAGATATATGTAGAACCTGCCGCAACAATAGGTCTTGGATATGCCTTTATGTTTCTTAGTTATTCTTCTGAGGATAAAAGCGGTCTAAACTTCTATAGCGGTTTAGCATTGCAGGGATTTGGATCAATATACTATAAGATATTTTCAGGTTCTGCCGTCGATTTTGTATTTGATCTTGGATATAGATATCTGCCATTAAATCGAAAAGGAATTGAAATTGATATGTCGGGGATTATAGCAAGAGTTGGAGTTAAAGTTTATATATAATGACTTTACTAATTAAAAATGGTCTCATAATATTGCTGCTAATTGCGGCATCTTGCAAACAGGTGATAGAAACTGAACAAGCAAATACCAAAGACGGAGTATTTGTTTTATGTTATCATGCCTTTACAAATAGTCCCAATGAGATAACATTTCCAATCAGGCAATTAGATTTACACATGAAAACTCTAAAAGATGGAGGGTTTAACTTTATTACAACAGAAGACCTCATCGCTAAAAGATATAGGGGCTTAAACAATGTTTTGATAACATCGGATGATGGAAACAGAAGCGTATACTGGGCATATAAAGAGGTATTCAAAAAATATAATATCAAACCTCTTATAGGGATATACCCTGCAATCATAAGCAGGGAACATTATGCTCTTACATGGGAGCAAATAACCGAACTCCATCGAGAAGGATGTTATATTGCGCCGCATGGGTACTTTCATCTTTTTTTAGATGCAGAGGCTTACAAAAATGATCCTAAAGCATCAAGAAAGGAAGTTGTAGACTCTAAGAGGGAACTTGAATCAAAATTGGGTTTTGATATGGATATATTTGTTTACCCTTATGGGAAACGCTGTCCTGAAATTGTACAACTTGTCGAAGAAATAGGGTATAAATTTGCATTTACCATTGACCATGGCATAATTTATCGAGATGATTTAATCAACAATCGATTTGAATTGCCCAGATATATGATTATGAATTCCAATGTTAATCAAATTTTTGAATTAATGTTTAAATCCATCAATAAACCATATGAGCCTAACCCGGAATTAGTTGGATTTTCCAGGGAACAAATAAGAAGAGCAAGATAGAGAATTAAAAATAGATTTATGACATATTCCGGAGTTTATTCCATTGCGTCTGAAAAACCGAGGCTGTCACTTCACATTAAGGGCGGCAACACATCCTGCTAATCAAAACGATATATTCGGAAAAATGACTTTAATTACACATATTAAGCAATATGTATAAAAAATGAGTTATTTACTAAAAAAATCTCACCGGAAGTGGAAGGGGGCAGAGCCTCACTCCTGTATATGCCTCAACCTTAAATTCAAAATAAGGAAAATCTCTATTATATCGCAAACGAATTCAATTAATTTGAATTTTTATGTTGATTTTTTTTCAGGCCATAATGATAATTGATTAATATACAAGGAGCGTGCCATGGCATCAAAAGATTCAATGAACAGCACTATCGGAAGCGGCTCTGTCTTCGAAGGTAAGTTTTATATAAGCGGTTCTTTAAGAATAGACGGGAAATTTGAAGGCGAAATAAAAACAGATGAAGAACTCGTCGTAGGCGTGACGGGAAAAGTTAAAACAGACATAGCTGCCAAGTCTGTTGTAGTAGCAGGTACGGTAATAGGAAATATACGCGCCGAAGAAGAGGTAAGGCTTCTTGAAACAGGAAAAATTCTCGGCGATATAATATCTCCGTCGGTGCTTATGCAGAAAGGCGTCGTAGTTCTTGGGAACGTTCAGGTCACCGGCGGACAGAAGAAGGACCTGCGCAAGCTCATTGAAGATTCTTATTCAGGTTCGGTTTCACAAAAAGCAGAACACGCGTAGAAATACATTAAACATTTTGTTTGCATTTATCGATTAAATTAATGAAGTTATAATAAGTTTAATAAAGAAGATACATAAAGTTTTATAAAATGAAAATCTTTCCGATAAGAACTTTCAGAATTTACCGCTTCGTATTGTCGATTTCGAGCCACGAAGCCGTTTTCATTTATACGTCCAAAAAAGCCATCTACGTTAAAACCATACGCAGAGGAATGGCGCCTGCAGGCCTCAAAATAGCCGCAGTAACGGCCATTTTGTTTCTCATAGTTACAATGGGTGTCATTTTAATGCCTTCATCAGGGACGAGCGCTAGCTTAAACGATGAAGACGATAAAATGAAAAATCAAATCCTGATGTCAAACGAGACGGATTATACCCTGCCCGATGACAAAAACACAGTGGAAATACGAAAACATACGGTCAAAAGCGGCGGCGAGTCGCTGAGTTCCATAGCCAGAAAATATAAAATATCCATAGACACAATATGCGGAAGCAACAACCTGCGTACATATGAGCCGCTTCCTGCCGGGAAGGTGCTTTCCATCCCCAACAAAGACGGAATCCTCTATACAATGAGAAGCGGCAGCAACATCGTAGCTGTGGCCAGACAATATAACGTATCACTCGAAAAAATATTGGCAGAAAACAGCATCCAAAATTCTGATTTTATAAAAACTGGCAGCGTCCTGTTTATTCCCGATGCCAAACCTCAAAACATAATAAAAGGATTTATATGGCCTGTAAACAGCAGGAGAATTACCAGCGCTTATGGTTGGCGCACAAATCCATTTTCGGGCGTAGGACGGGAATTTCACACAGGCATTGACATAAAGGCCTCTTACGAATGGGTCAAGAGCGCGATGTACGGCAAGGTGACATACTCAGGCTGGATGGGCGGCTTCGGCAACACCATCATCATTGCGCACCCCGATGGAAGTAAAACCCTTTATGCCCATCTCTCTCAGTTAGTCGTTCAAAACGGTCAATATGTCAAACAGGGGCAAACTATCGCCAAGAGCGGTTCTACAGGCCGCTCGACCGGTCCGCACCTGCACTTTGAGATAATCAAAAGCGGCAAACATCTAAACCCCTACACAGAGCTTGTCAAAAAAAAATAATTGACTCACAAAGCCTGAAATTCACTCTTTCCTTATAATATGTGCATTATAATATCATCATGCACAAATTTCAGCGCCGAACGGAGTTCTCATGCTAAACAATGTCAACTTTTTATGCGAGATAGGTACAGAGGAAATACCTGCCGGTTATATGCCGGCGGCGATTGAAACAGCCGGCAAAACATTCAAACAAAGGCTTACGGAAAACCGTATCGGCTTTGATGATGTATTGGTTTTGGCCACGCCGCGCCGCATCGCTATAACAGCGTCAAACCTTGCCGAAAACCAGCGCGCCGAAAAAACCGAAATAAAGGGCCCCTCGGCAAGCGCCGCCTATACGCCTGACGGCAAGCCATCTCAGCCTTTGCTCGGCTTTTTGAAAAGCAACGGCCTTAGCGAAAAGGACATCTTCAAAAAAGATACCGGCAAGGGTGAATACATTTTCGCCCAAAAGACGCTTGAGTCAAGAAAGACTACGGAAATAATTCCCGGCATAATAAAAGACATTATAGGCAGCACGCCGTTTCCCAAACGAATGCGCTGGAGTTCCAAGAATATTGATTTTCCAAGGCCAATCAGCTATTTTGCCTTGATATTCAACGGCAAGGTGGTTCCATTTGAATTAGACGGCATACCGGTATCTAATCTGGTAAGGGGACATTATATACGCTATAATAAAATGCTGCCCGTTGACGATATAGGCGCATACGAAAATCTGCTTGAAAAAAACGGGGTATTCCTCGATCATTTTAAACGCAAAGAAATCATACGCGCCGAACTTCATAAGGCCGCCGAAGAATCGGGACATGTTTTGTTCGATGACGAAAATCTTCTCGACACCGTTACATTTCTTGTAGAAAGCCCGTTCATCATAAAATGTTCTTTTGACGGCGAATTTCTCAAAATTCCCGATATTGCTCTCATTGCCGAAATGAAGGAACACCAGAAATATTTCCCGCTGCACAACAAAGACGGGAAACTAAGCAGCGATTTTCTCGTCGTATCGAACAATCCGCCGACGCCGTATATTAAGGCCGGAAACGAAAGGGTAATTGCCGCACGTTTCAGCGATGCAGGATTCTTTTATAGAGAAGACCGCAAAATCAAACTTGCAGACATGGCCGAATCTTTAAAATCAATCCTGTTTCACAAAGAACTCGGTTCAATATACGACAAGGTTGAGCGCATGCTTAAAATCGCGGCTGTTTTCGCCGGTATGACTAACTTAGAAAACGCAGTTTTTGAAAAAATAAAAAGGGCTCTGACCCTTTGCAAAGCAGACCTCAATACGGCAATGGTTTTTGAATTTTCATCGCTTCAAGGAAAAATGGGGCGCATCTATGCCATTGAAGACGGCGAAGATATAGAGGTGGCAAACGCCATTGAAGATCAATACAAGCCGCGTTCACAGGATGACAGCATACCGGCAGGCATGGTTTCGGCAACAGTCTCGCTTGCAGAAAAAATAGACAATATATTCGGAAGTTTTTCAGTTGGAAATATTCCAAAAGGCTCTGCCGACCCATACGCGCTGCGCAGACAGGCGCATGCAATTGTCGAGATACTCATCAAAAATGAAATAAACATATCCCTGCTGGAGTTTTTACAAAAAACAGCTCCCGCGTACAAAAACGGCGAGGAACTCGTCTCGCAAATACTTGAGTTCATAACCGTACGCTTGAGGACGGTTTTAGGCGAAAATGGGTTTCGCTATGACGAGATAGACGCCTGCCTTTCAAGCGGCTCAAGCGACTTTACCGAATTGTTCAGACGTGCAAAAAGTCTTAATATGTTCAGGCAAAACGAAAATTTTTCGCATATGCTCATAAGTTTTAAACGCATGAATAATATTCTATCATCTTTCCGCAAGGAAAACAAGGGTTACAATTTGTCCTTTAATGCAGAACTCTTAAAAGAAAACGAGGAAAAAGAACTCTTTGCCTTTTTTGATTCCCGAAAAGAAGAAATGAAACATTTGATACAAAACAGCAAATACATTGAACTCTTTGAACTTCTCATACAGGGAAAAGCGGCCATTGACGCCTTCTTTGATAAGGTTTTGGTTATGGATGAAAAAACAGACATAAGAGATACCCGCCTTGCAATGCTTGAACAAATATTGTCTGTTTTTTCGGAACTGATTGATTTTTCCAAAATATCGGATAAATAAACGGCATGGACATTACAGGCAGCCTTAACAAAAACCAAAGAGAAGCTGTCCTTCATACCGAAGGCCCGCTTCTGATTCTTGCCGGAGCAGGTTCAGGCAAAACCAAGGTTATAACCCACCGCATCGCGCACATCATAAATGAAAATAAGGCGGCGCCCCACTCTATATTTGCCGTTACTTTCACAAACAAGGCCGCCGAAGAGATGCGGACGAGGGTCATCAACCTTGTAGGCCCTGCCGGAAACAGCGTGTTTGTAAAGACTTTTCATTCTGCCGCCGTCTACATACTGAGAAAATACGGAAACCTGCTGGGCATACCGCGCAATTTCAGCATCTATGACACAAACGATCAGGCCTCCCTTATAAAAACCATACTCGAAGAAATGAAAATCGACACAAAAAAAAATAAACCCTCACAGATTGTCTCAATAATATCGGAGATCAAAGACAGGCCTGACTTTGTTGACGGCGGCGCGTCTTTTTTTAATGCATATGATTTTCGTTATATATTCAACTTTCAGGAAGTATTCGATATATACCATGAAAGAATGGCCAAACAAAATGCCCTCGACTTCAACGACCTGCTTATCAAAAGCGTTGAGCTTTTGCGCCGCTCGCCTGAAACGCTCTCAGCGCTTCAACGGCAATGGAAATACTTTATGGTAGACGAGTATCAGGACACAAACCGCGTCCAATACATCATGACAAAAGCTCTTGCCTCTGCAACAAAAAATCTCTGCGTGGTAGGCGATGACGACCAATCAATATACTCATGGCGCGGAGCAGATATACGCAATATACTCGACTTTGAAAAAGATTACAGCAGCGCAGCCGTCATCACTCTTGAAGAAAACTACCGTTCAAGCAGCCAGATCATTGAGGCGGCATCACACGTTATACAAAACAACGTTGAACGCAAAGAAAAAAACGTATTAGCCGTAAACGGAGAGGGAGAGCCTATAACCTATAACGAGACCGACGACGGCATTCAAGAGGCTGAATTTGTCATAAATCAAATACGCTCGCTAAAAAGAAGCGATAATTTTTCATACAGCGATTTTGCGATATTCTATAGAACAAACTCTCAATCTGCCGCCTTTGAAACACAACTGCGGCGCGAAGGCATCCCCCACAGAGTCATAGGCGGCATAAGATTCTATGACCGCAAAGAAATAAAAGATATAACGGCCTACCTGAAATTTATGGCAAACCCAAAAGACGATGTATCGCTGATGCGCATTATTAATATGCCGCCAAGAGGAATAGGCCCGGCTGCCGTTGAAAAAATAAAAAAGGCGGCAATCTCAAAACAAGACTTCACTACATGGGATGCAATCAACAGCGGAACACTTGAAGGAACCGGAATTGCCTCTTTCAAAGAACTTATAAACTCGCTGATGCTTTTAAAAGATACCATAAAACTTTCAGATTTTGTAAGCCGGACAATAACTATGTCAGGCTATGAAGAATACATCAAAAAAAAAGAAGACAAAGAGATCGAAGAACTTATCGACCAGTTTATAGATACGTCTTATGAATATGAAATGGCCTACCCCGATGCCTCGCTGCTTGATTTTCTTCAAGATACATCGCTGCTGACCTCGTCGGACTCGCCTGAAGCAGACTCGTCAAAAAAAGTAACGCTGATGACTGTCCACAACGCAAAGGGGCTTGAATTTCCGGCAGTATTCATAACCGGAATGGAAGAAAATATATTCCCGCATAGACTTTCGGCAGACTCCGATGAGGGGCTTGAAGAAGAACGGCGTTTGTTTTATGTAGCCATAACAAGGGCAATGAAATATCTTTTTATAACTAATGCAAGAATGCGGCGCTATTTTAACGACCGGACTGACTTTAACCCGCCCTCGCGTTTCATAGACGAAATACCTCCCACGCTTTTGCGAAACGACCATTCAAGACAATTTCGCCGGCAAAACAATACGCACGGTTATTTTTTAAAAACGCCGGCGGCATT
>Ga0099364_10007348_pt1 | contig 15752 bp, 25 predicted proteins | sample TergutTh196P3_FD_73070 | JGI IMG/M metagenome (GOLD analysis project Ga0099364, IMG submission 73070) | Microcerotermes parvus P3 segment gut microbial communities from Pointe-Noire, Republic of the Congo - Th196 P3 | ecosystem: Host-associated > Arthropoda: Insects > Digestive system > Gut ...
CGGTAAATCATTACATGAAGACGATTATTGTGAGATGTTATCTGTGTTAATGCCGGCATATCGCATCCGCCTTCATATTCGGCATAATCGGGATAGACATCGCTGTACATCCAGTACCATCCCTCCTGTGTTGGAATGTCCGTCGTCCACTTCGGCTTCTCGGCAACCCGGCGGTTCCAAGCGGCAATAGTCTCTTCCCAAGTTTCTCCCTCCATTTTTGCCGCACAAGTAATGCACTCAATAGCATGGTATCCCCACTCTTTTGCAGAGACACGCTCAGCATCACTACTGCAATGCGCACACGGCAACAGTTTCTCGGTTGTGTCAGTCATGATTGTCCCTCCTCTACGATGACCCAGTCGGTCGCCTCGAAGTCGGTTACATAGAAACTCGCTCTCCCCATAACGTTTCCAGTCGGCAAGTGAAGTACTTGAAAATCGCTCATTTCATCTTGGCGGTAGGCATAGCAAGTATAGTACGATGGGTTTAATCGCTGTACGACTTTTCCGTTTCGCATTGCCTCTACCGCCTCTTGAAACGTCATCGTCTTCGGCGGGTCGGGGACGATGACCCAATCCTCGGCTGACAAATTACTAAAATTTGCCAGAATGCCTTCGTCTGTTTTTTGCCCACCACGAAAATACCGCAACGAATCAGAATCAAATCCCCAAGAGATATTTGGAGACCACGACGCTCTTCGTATCCTACGTCCCGTTTCCTTCGCCATCTGCACGGCTTCGATAAAATTCAATCCCGTTGTTTTTGTCATGTTATTTTTTTGATTTGTTAGTGTAGAATTTCACACGTCGTGTAAATTACTCGCCGTCCTCCTCGTGCTTTGCCCAGCAGTCCAGACAAGCATGATCTCCGTCTTCATTTCTTTTGTATTCCTCTTTTTGCAAGCCGCTCTTACCGCAATAACAGCAGGCTTTCTCCTTCTTCGGAATCTCCAAAACATCGGCAATTATCGGCAGGTCAATCCAATAGACTTGTTCAGTATAGGTGTTCCCTAATTTACGTGCCAGTTCCGTCATTGTCCAATTATCAACGTCATCGGTATCGTAACCGATCCCTTCTAAATCCTCCCTGCATGTCCGTGTAATGGGGAAAAACTGTCCTACCTCTTCTTTAAACTTTGCATACTCCCACGCATTCTGTTCATCGAGGAAGACGGCAATCAGTTCGTTCCTTCTCCCCTCGGCAACGGCGCAGACACCCCAGGCGTCCGGGTTTTCTTCTTGTTTTTCGTATCTGTGTGTGGGATTTCCCACTCCATCTTCGTCATAGATGGCGGCGACCCCATAGACCATGTAGTGTTTTTTCATTTTTCTTCTTCCTTTCTATTCGGACGGCTATTTACCCAATGATTTCAATAGCATCGGGCTTAACGTATTTGGGTGCCATGCGGAATGTATGAGATGCGTCCACCCATGCCACGCGTTTCCCTAATTGCATTTTGACGAGTTCCACTTTCTGCCCCTTTTTAAGGTTGGCAAAACCTTCGCATACTGTCCACAGAACCCGTGTCCCTAGCGGAAGATTTGCGAAGGCCGTGGGTGCTTTTTTATCGGCATGGTACTGCCGACACCGTTCCCTCCAGCTCAAGGCAAATTCATTATCCGGTTCCGTAAGCAGTGCGAGGATGTTTGCAGGGCACTTGGCTTCACCGGGACCCATTGTTTCATCCATGTCCTTGTAGCCGAAGTTATAGAAATCTTTGCGTATCGTTGTCAGGAATACAGCGGCGAAAACCTGCCCCGTAGTTTTATACCTAACCGCGGCGTAGTAGGTAGCGCCGACCATTGCCGACTTAAGAAGTTCGTACTCATCTCCCCAACGGTATTTGTCACATTCCGCTTTGCGGTCAACCGTTCCCTTCTTTGTGTAATGCGTTGCTTTGTATACTGTCCATCCCATGTTTTTATTCCTCATGCTTCCTCTAAAAATTGCTTAATATCTTTCCCATCAATCTCATTCCCCACACACGTCCACCCCTCTACTTCCTTACGGGCGAACAATTCGAGCCTTGGTGCATAGCTTACTTTTTCAATCATCCGCCGCATTTCTTCCGGCTTCTGCGAATGTTCGCCTCTCGGGGTGTAAAACCCGGTAACACCCTGCTGCCGTTTCCCGTCTAGGGCTTTGTAAGGCAACTTCTTTGGCGTCGTCGCGAAAAGGCAATGTTCGGTAATCGAACGGTGGTACTGTCCCAACGCAATTTTATCCTTCATCCATGTAATGCAGGTAACGTACTCCAGTCCCCATACCTCCAAGCACTCCAAGGCATCGGGGAGAGAGGGGTTAGTACACCAGAGGTACACATGGGCGCCTTCGGGGTGGTAAAGCTTCCAGACAGGCAATGCCAAAATCTCCGTCATCTTCATCAGGGGGTAATGGCGGTTTGCTCCGCGGCGTATTTTCCCGCCGCCGGCGGCGTGGGGCCAGGGCGGGTCTATGTAGATTGTTTTGTAACTGTGTTTTTGCATTTGTCGTACTCTATCTTCCTATCATCTGTGCAACTACATCATTGATTCTTGCTTCGGTCAGTTTTCGCAACTGCTGCTGCGTTCTTGGGTCCTTTGCAAGCGGCACTACGGCTGTCCTGTTCTTCCTCGCCACAGCTGTTCCGCTCTTCCTCTTCTTCTCGAAAATAACGATTTCCCTTTCGGGGAAAATTTCATTAATCATTGCTTCGATGGGCTCCCAGTCTAGCCCTGTTCTTCCGCTGCCGAATTTAGGGGCGACGAGCCGCATATCTTGGATTTCTTCAGCTTCTGCAACTTTCCGCAGGCACTGTTCCAATGCTTGTGCGTCCCCGGTGGGTGCCCACATATTTACTACTGCCCCGCATCTCGGGTCCGTAGAGAACAAAACCTGTATATCCCCTATTTGCGGGTTAACGGGTCTCTCTAGCCACTGGAAGAAGGCGCGGACGGCTAGTGGGAATTCCGCAAGGAATTCCTCTGCAAAACTTCCGATATATTCGCTTTCCGGTCCTATCCTGTGCAGGATGCAATCATTTTCATCCGTGTGGCTGAATAAATTGCCCTTCATGTACTTAATCATCTGTTTTTTTCCTTTTTGGTTGAATTTTGGCGCATCGCAGGCGCACAATCTACGCTCTTTGGTTCTATCTGTCTAATTTTCATCGCCTTGCGGCTACCCATCACTCCCTTGGGTAGTAATTGACCTTAGCGGCTTCCCTTCTCCCCCTTACAACAGGTCTATAACGGCGTATCCCTGCTGTTTTAACAATCCGTACCGATTTAGGCCTATACAATTTTTCTGTGGGTTTATGGGCTTCTACGGCGTTCCCAGCGGCTGCCTCGGATGGTTGACTATCGGTATAGTCCTCATAGTCATCTGGGTCATACATTTCTGCATCTTCTTTTGCACGTTGTATTTCGTCGTAGTAGGCATCCAAGCCGTCGTTACCGTATTCATATTCGCTGCTATGGGCGTAATAGACGTGATCATTGCTCGTCATTTCATCCCGTCGGTCTGCCGGCATCTTCGCCGTTACTACGTATCGGCTTTTCTCCTTGCATCTTCGTTTTATTGCATTCCAAAGATTTGTTTTTTTATCTTTATACCATTTCCCGATGGTATAAAGACGTTGTAGGTACAGCCCTTTACGGAACAGTCTTTGTGTGTATTTTGGACATCCTTTGAATGCATAATAGAGGTAAGATACGGGACTATGGATAATCGCCCGCGTCATTCTATAATCTTCATTTTCTACCCATCCGTATGAGGTACAGGCATCACGGATAAGCGACCGTATATGCACAGACATCCGGTGTCCTCCTTCGCTTAGCAGATGGAAGTGGACACGGTCGGTCAGGTTGCGTCTCCGGTCATTCGTAGGCTCTAAAAGAGCCAACGCTACCACATCCTGTTCCCGTAGGTAGTCAAAGACATAATCTCGTACTTGTTTGATCTCTCCAAGGGACAACGTTTTTAGAAAATGCCAGCGGACATCGCATCCCGGCATGATGCCGTTTTCCAGGATTATGGATACTTCTCTTTTTGCAGCGTTTATAAAAGATTCAATGCTGTCGGTGAACGACCGGTGCTTAACCCCCGGCGGAAGGATCATTGTAGACTTTTTCTTGGGGCTGGCCTGGACAAGCAACAACGGTGCCGACGAAGAGGGGGGGTATTCCTCTGTATAACAAGAAGGAGCTTTATTTATCCGATTCCGAACTATCATACCGCCGCTATAAAAAGCGAGCCCCGGTTGCTGCTATGGAAACACGTAAAGCGCTACAGCAACCGGGGTATTCCTTGCGGAATATCGGTATTCGGATTACGTGTTCCCATTCTACCTTATCCCCCGCTCGCTTACAAGGGGTAGGCAGCGTACTCTCCATAATGGGGAAGTACAAAAGTTACTATACCATAACCCTGGTCATTCCTCCAAATTATCAGCAGCACAGGAACAGGGGCAGCGACTATCCCCAAAAGGGGCGTAAGCCACCGCTATGCTAAAAACAACATGGTGGACCAAAAGCAGCATGCCAAAAACAATTGCAAGCCGGGTATACTTCTTTTGCTCCAATTCCGTAGCCAATGCCACGATGCCCAAAAGGAGAAACAACACACCCCACAACATACAGTGGAATAAGGCTATATTCCGCACAATTTCGTAAGCTTCCATCATCAAATTCTCCAAACAAAAACATAGTCTACACGGGGATAGAACAAAATACAAAAATACATAATGGGATCGCTCTGTTGCCTTGCACGGGGGCTGGCGCCCCCGGCTGCGGCAAGAACCACTGCTCCGCTCCGCTACGCAGTGGTTAGTAAGGAATTCTATAGGGGAAATCACCTACAGCACAGAGCACAGCCCAAAAAACTCTCCACTGGGGGCGTAGGGACGGATGGAGAGTTTTTTGGGCTGTGCTATGGGGATGGGAAGAAAGAAGAAGAAGCACCGCTACCGGGTATTTGGGGGAGGAATACAGGGACGGTGGGTGTAGGGGCTGGAAGTTCAATCAATAACTCCGTCATGGAGTATGGGGAGGGAGAAGTGGAGGGTGGTATTGCGGGAATGGGAGGTAGGGATTGAGGCTGGGGAGGGAAATAGTGGAGGTGGGGAGGGGTGTTGTTGTAATTTTATATATTATGTAGTGTGTTGTTGTAATTTTATATATTATGTACCGGTGCCCCAGATTACCCCCTTGCACCCCCGGCGAAACCCTGCTACAATGTCCCTTGTTGACGTGCTCGATAAAGAGTAAGGGATATGAGCCTATCAATGACTCTGTACCTTATTCAGAAATTCCCAAGATAGTAGATGTGCCGAATTTACTGGGTAGGGGGACAATCCATCCGCATACTTTGGGGAATCGCGGAAAGGTGTTAGCGAAAGACTTGCCGACTGGATCTTCTTCAGTGAGGGAAGGGATAAAGCCTCTGGTTGGCAAAGAAGATCAAACTTGGTACACGAATCGCCTTGATGCAGCGGCAAAAAACACAGACGCACCAGAAGGTACCCTCACTTTCTTTCGTCCTGGACAGATCCGCACACACCCTGATCAAAAGTCAATTTTACCGGAGGAGCGAAGATTTCTATCAGGAGAAGCCATAGGCTATCCGCCAGTCGGGGCGAATCCAGTCGGCACTTTTTTGCGTAGGGACGTAACCGTTCCGCCTAGCAAAGACGTTTACACTCCTTTGGTTCCAATTAAAGGTTCGCCTGTACATGACAGTATTTCTGACATGAAAAATGTGGAGACCTATGCGAAAGTTTGGGCAGAAGCCACGCAGTTAGGGTATGAGCCGTTAGCCTACCATCGAATAAAAACGATACATCCTGGATTATTAGATGCGGTCGAAAATGGAACACTGGACGTGCCTACACTTGTCCGAAGCGTAAAAGAACGTTCTTACGCTGCTACTAACTTTAAGGATGAAGTCTCGCGTGACAACCATAATAGGCGATTGCAACACTTGCTGAAACTAGAGCAGGCATGGCTAGAGGGAAACAAGCCTGATGTAATGCGATACCTAGCGGAAATATTGTAATTTTTCGTTTTTCGTCTGTTTCTGTTCTAGCGTTGCGCTCATTATACTCTGAATTATTGCGGTTCTACGCTGATAGTGCCTTAAAGTCTGGTAGTATATTCTTGCGCACATTTGGTGAACCCCTGGATCTGTTGACACGGCAAATTGTGGATGAGGTATATCGTCACGTAAAAAACTAATTGCCTGTAAAAGCCGATAATGCGCCCAGCTTAGACGTGTGTTAGTTCTCTCTTTTATGAATTGTCGGAGTTGAGGTACAGGTAAGTGTATGTAGGGGCGGGCTTTATCGCTGGCGATTCGGTAATATCTTGTTTCTATTGCTTCTATAAGTTTTCCTCGTGAAAAGAATTGAAGACTGGGTATCGTTTCCCTGCGAGGGTCTTCGCATATCTTGTCAATTAAAAATTCAGGAACAGGAACCTGATCAGGCAGCCTTAGGCCAAAAAGAGCGTAGAGATCTTCCGTTTCTTGTCCTTCTTTTTTCTCTGGCCAACTCCAACCTGTGTAATAGCACTGCATGTACCAATTTATGAAGACCTCAAATAAGTCTACTAGGGCGATTTTTGTCTGTTTTTGTAATTTTTCAAATGTCCACCCATCCATAGCCTCTACCCCCAAGATATCCTTTGCTGCGGCAACCACTGCAAGGCTTTTGTCCTCTCCCTCTTCTGTGTGCCGGCCAAACCACGCCTCCTGTTCTTCCTTCTCCATCCATCTTGCTTCTTCGGCAATTGCCGCGTAGACAATTTCCCGAAGTTTCGGCAGGTAGTCAGCATAGTCCGGACGATTTTCCGTCCAGTGCCAGTCATAAACGGCGAGGTAATTTTCAATCGGGTCTTTGCCCCACTCAAATTGTTTTCGTTCCATTGCAAACCCCTTTTAGCGATATTGTAAATCAACTCTCTGAAAATCCTACCCCTATTGACAAAAATTCCTTTTTGTGTAAACTACTTGCAGTTATGTGGACTTGACCAAAACCACACGGGCTCCCCCCGTCATCGGGACTGTAATGAGCACGGGCGTAGCCGGTATATCGCCCGTGCTTTTTTATTCAATAAAAAAAAATACCGCCCGCCCCGATTACAGGGGCGGGTAGATATCGTAAGTTTTACCGCCATACCTCTAGCAAGGCATCCGTACTGCCGTCAGGCAAAACAACTTCTCGTGACCTGCCGCGTGTGCGGTACCGCTCAATGGCTTCGGTGTATTCCGAACACTCGTCGTCGTGCCGTAGTTTGTCTCCGGCATATTCTGCGAAGACTTCTTGGTAACGGGTTTTATCGTCGGATTCTTTCCGTTGGGGTAATTCCCCCCAACGGAGCTGGGACAAGTCTTTTTGGAACAGCAGCATGACCTTCTGAAGGTATTTCATGACCGTCCATCCTTCAAAGACTGGGATGAGTGCTTTCCCGTCGTTTTGGTGCCAGTCCCAATACTCAGCCAGGAGGTTGATTTCCTGACGGAGTCTATTTCGGATAAACCGGTCTTTCGTTTCTCGAAGGGATTCGCAAAGGTCGGCTCTGGTCTCAAAAGAAGACCGGATACGTCCCAGTGCTTTTCTTAACCCTTTTCTTGTCTCGAACCTGTACTCGAATGTGTTTACCTCGGGAAAAGCGAGTATCACGGGTGTCCGCCAGATTTCCCGGTGGCAAGCGGGAAGTACGGCACAGTCGACAAGGAGAGGGTTTGCCCGTAAGTAAGAGCTGCCCTTTACGAATTGACTTTCTGTCGCTACGAAAGCGCAGAGATCAAAGTAGGAGGCCAGTCTATCCGGCAAAACAACCAAGTCTTCCTCGCAGCCGATCCAGTCGGTAACGCAATCTGATTTGCCCCAAAAGGGGCTGCCGGGATTTCCGACGGTAATGAAAAGGGCTCGCTTTGCGTTTAACGCTGCCAACATTTCCTTTTCTGTCAGCCTTTGGAAGACACGGTTGACTTCCGCGAAGGCATCGGCGACAAGGATTCCGTGAAATCCTTGTATCTCTGCTTTTTGGATTTGAATCCAATGCCTGCCGCTGACGCGGTAGGCCTTGACGGTCTCCCAAGTTTTTTGGATGAGACTTTCTTTAGTTTGAAGTTTCATATGAAGGCTCCTTTGGTCTGGGCGCAGTTTTAGCGCCGGACAATAAAATAGTGCAATACAAACGCTGTATTGCTGAGGCGTGTACCTTACGTAGTACACAGTGACACCCTTCAGACTAAAGCATGAAGTTTTACGGTGCGCTTGATAAACCTCTTCAACTAGATATAACACAAAAAGGGCAAGAATTTAGCAGAAAGGTAAGACAGATAGGCGCCTTACCTTTTTTCATCAAACGTTTTTCTCTCGGCACTGCTGCACAATTTCTTTACATCGTTGCAGCATTATCTTGGATTTATGCTCGCTGAAAATTCTATGATCAACAAAATGTAGGGTATCTGCTCCATTTGCGACGTGCGGCGGCACCAGGACTTCCATCCAAATGTACAGCATGGCGTTGAGTAGATTTTTTATCTTATTGGGTATGTCATGTCCCCCCGCTAAGATACAACAAGCATCTAGCGGCATCCTGCCGTCTCCCAAGGATTTTAGGAATAGCGTACAACACGTCAGCAAATCCCAAAGGACGGGATATTCTTTCTTTATTTTCTTACTGTGCTCCCGTCGCTGGGCATCCTGTTTTACGCTTTCAGGGAGCGGTTTGTCCTTATCATCAGTTTCGATCCTCGGCTCGTAACACACATAACCGATGATATTTTGCGGCAGTATTTGCCCCTCTTTGGGCGGCGGTAATTTTTTGAACAGCCGGGTATAGGGAGTGTCGTAAATGTTTTCATCCTCCTGTTCCACGGGGAACGGGTCTTGAAGTAACCGGAATAGTCTATGCGTCAACTGAGTGATGATCATTCTAGTTTCATTGCTCCGAGGTAAATTTCCTCCGCCGACCGATTCTTTCGCTATTGCAAAAAGCAATAGCGATATAGGATGTGCGAGACGATTACGGGTTATGTCGCTGTCTGGTGCTCGGACTAGCCAACCTATCAGGGCTGTTTCGTCCCATTTTGTTATCTGCCGCATTCCCCCCAGAGTTCGGACAGAATGAAACAGATTCACAAGTTCCCTACCTTTCGATTCCTGTTGGCCGGTCTGGAATCCTTCCCATTCCGCCCAATATTTTTGGATATTTTTGTAATGTTGCCGGTAGAGGGACGCGAGGAAAATCCTCTTTTTTTGCTCATCGTCTTCCAGTAACAGCAGCGTTCGATACAGCAGATTTCTTCCGGAATTGACACTTGTGTCTATCACAATATTCCTTGTAGATTCGGCAAGAGCGGTTTTGATAAGCCGCACCGCCTTATCCGTGTTCTGTAATTTACTCGATTTTAAGGCTCCATCATGGGTGTGCTCAAAGAAAAAGAATGTCTTTTTCCGCCCGCCCTCGTCCGAACTGGGCAGAAAGTATAAAAAGTTTTTATTCATGTTTTAGAATTTACAATTATTTTTGAAAAAAGAAAGGGCAGTGCGCCCACCCCCTAGACTATCACCTCCGCTGTCTCAAACCGGACATAGACATTGAAATCGTATGACCGGTCAATGGATTGGCTCGGCTCGCTCATGAGATTGTGCCCTGCGTAGGGACTGTCGCTTTCGTCTGCTTGAAGACTTATGGGATCGCTGATTGCGGCGACAAGCCACTTGCTGATGTCCATTGTAAAGGGCTCATACTTCCCCCACGCCTCGTCTATGTAGCCTTGTTTGTAGGCAGTATGCACCATAGACGGAGGGCTATTAGTGTAGTGCGATAGTTCCCAAACGAGCTGGGGCATCTGTTGTTTGCTAAGTGTATGCGTGATGCAGCCTGTCAGCGTGCGGCAATAGGGGGTCTCGTAAATCGGCATGGCCCTTTCCACCTCCCCTGCCTCTTCGTCATTGTACGTTTGGATGATGTAGAAAACAATGCGGCGGAACGTCTCTACAGCGCTTGCGCCGCCTTTGTCTTTCCTAACTGCAGTTTCCTCACCGGTGACTGTGTTAACGAAGACCGGTTCTTCTTCGTCTTCTATTTCCGCATTCACTGCGTTCCGCAGACGGAACATCAGGTCTTGGTACTCTTTGGGCGAATACTCCGTCCAATCCAGACGGTAGCCTGCCTTGGGATCAATCGTTACTTCGGCGAGTTCTTTGTTTAGAACTGCCTTGATGTCAATCAGGTCTTCTGTGGTCATAGTAATTGTGTCCTTATTTCGTCGCTGTTAATCCAAATTTTCCACTGTCTGTTCCAATATCTGGTGGCGAATTCTTCCAAAGTAGTTTCAAACTCTTCTCCGTCACAACCCTCGTCGTAGAGGATACCGTCAGCGTAATTTAGGAAATGGGTGGACAGCCCGCCGTAGTTCAAACGCAGGCTGGCTTCCACACAAATCTCGCTCTTTTTCAGTATTTCCACCAATTCCTCGGTTGTTTTGATTACGTAAGCTTTCGCTTCTTGTGTTTCTTTACGAAGAGCAGTATTTTCCGCCTCGTCTGTTGCGGCGGTCAACGCCGCAGAGCTGATTTCAAAAGGCATGTCTTTTCCTTTCAAGCATTCGCTTTGATGTAGTTCATAATCACTTCCTCGGGTGCCGCATCGCCGCAATTTTCTGCGGAGAACCAGTCAGGCAGCCTTTCTAGGACGGCATCTGCTAAATCGCTAATCGAATCGCGGACTTCGTCCACGATGTCATAGACATCTGCACCGCTGGAAAGTTCTGTTTTGAGAGAGGATAGCGTCCGCCAAGCGTGGTACAGGTCGAATAGTTCGACGATCTGTGTATTACTTGTTTCGTCCGTCTTCTCCTCTAGTTTTGCCTTTGCCCTCTGGCGTTGCCGCCACCGAATCCACCATTCGTTGATCTCTTCCACATCGCTGGAAAGCCGGGCGAAAACCCAATCTTTCTTGAATATATCCACATCGTCGTCGGTATCTTCTGGTAAGTCGTTCGGAATATCCGAAGGGTCTGCCCAATTTTCCCACTCAAAGTTGAGAATACCTGCGGCACCGACGAGGTCATCGCGGTCTTTGTCCCATTCTTCCACGATAAGGATGGATGGTTCGCTTATCCTTGTCAGGAGATAAAGGCCGAAGAGCATGGAGCGTATTTCCTGCCCGTTATCAAAGGCGATCTCGCCTTCTTTCTTTTTGTGGTAGGCTTCCGCCTCTTCCGGCGTTTTGAACGCCGATTCCGAGGACAGGCACGCGAGTTCCGGTCCGAAAAAGGACCATTGAAAAATCGAATTCCGTAAAGGATGTTTGTTTTCTGATCTTGTCATAAGTCTTTGAGGGTTAATGGTTTAGGTTTGTTGTTCGTCATTCCCACGTCTTTCTGTACAGATGGAACATTTCTTCGCCCCAGGCATAAATTGCACTGCGGGTTCTTTGGTCTAGGGGATAGTGCGACCTGTTGCCGCCCCATACTCCATAGACCTCATCGTCTGTCACCGAGATATTAGGCCCGCCGACAGTTGCCGCAGTCTCTACCCCGCGTAGGTTTCCCTGTACACTTATAGTGAATTGCAGGTCGAGGTCATGATCGTAGAAATGATCCCGCATCTCTGCTACTTGAATGATCTCATCGGCAATCAAACCGTGTATATCTACGTCTTCGTCTTTGATAAGATCCAAGATGATTTCTCTTTTACGCAGTTCTTTAATGAGCTCTTTTTCGTCATAAACGGTATGGTCTTCGTCTTCTTCAATATCTTCGGTAAAGCACCATGCAAGTCCGTAGGCGATATTAGTCAATTTTCTCCCGAGAGCTTGTACGGACTTTTCGAGTTCAATTTTAGAACTACTAACGGGTGCGTCTGCCAGTGCTACGCTCATTCTTGTTCCTCCTTTTCAAGCGTCTCTGTCGCTTCCCTCGCCTCATTTACCTGAGACTTTGCGTAACTGAGACATTCTTCTATTCGTACCTCCGCCCTTTCGGAGGAAAATTGAATCTCCTCCTTTATATCTTCCACCACCCCTATTACCCGTGCGAGTATGTCAAGGATGTCGTGATTGATTTTGATTTGCGGATTTTTAACGGGCGAATCTTGCTGTTTATCCGCCCGAGAATCGTTAATTATTTTATTGATTCTCACTGTAGCCTGCGTAAAAGTGCCCAGCTTTATCGTCTCTTGCTTCAAAAAGAAGCCGTAGAATTGAATCCAATACTCCCAGTTCTGCAAACGACTGACAGACAATTGCCCTATGGCTGCTGTCTCTCCGTCATACGTACCCGCGTGACAGTCTTCAAGCATAATGTCGTAAATGATGACATTGTCCTCGAGTAAGCTGATTTGTAAACTCCATGTCTTTGCTATGTCCATATTTATGTCCCTCCCAAATGTGCGGTAAATCTTTCTATACCGAAGTCTAAACCGTAGTCGGAATAGGTAATGACTTTTCGGCTCTCGTCTACCCATGACGGTTTTTTACCTCGAACCCACTGTTGAAGCAAATCAACGTGCTGACGGATATTTTCACTGCCCAGGTCGTAAGCCATTGCAATATCGTCGCAGCCGTCCGCCCAAACGATTTCTCCGTTTTCGTCGGTAAACTCCATGTCAAAAGGACTGTTTTCCAAACCTTTATGGATGTCGTCGATGGCGACAAAAACCTCCATCGTTTCTTTATCGCAAAACGCCTCAAGAGCCAGTTCCCTCGTAGGATAGAGATCGGAGCGGTACAGACACCGTGGGCAGTATTTATCCGGATCCCAAATTTCTAGTGCAAAAAGTTCTGTCATGTGATTTCAACAATTTGGACGGCAATATGATTACCGTCAGTGTGTAAAGACCTTTTATCGCCCTTCCATTCGGAAATAGTATTCCACAACATGTGATAATTACACATTTGAACGTCAGACTGTATGTGCAGCAAAAAATCTGCGTCACAAGTAACATCTATATGTTTGTGTGTTCGATAGAGACGGTATACCATCTCTTCTGCCAAGTCGTAGGCCTCCTGCCATGAGCGGGCTAAAAGAGCCTCGCCCACAGCAAAATGCTTTTCATGTATCGCTACAACAGATAGTTGCATATTATTTTTCCTCTAGTTGATGTTCTGTGACCCGCCAAAACAATGGGTACGTTCCATAAACGGGTTCCTGTCGATAGTAAGCCTCTTCATCTCCGCTAAGCCACTTTTTAACATTCTTGGTGATTTGTTTTATTGACTCGTCTTCGTAGAGTTCTTCAAGCCTATCCACGATAGATTCTAACTCATCAGTGCGACACCCTTTCAGACACGCGATACTGGACGTGTATAGTTTGGAAAACCACATCCGTCCTTCCCAATCTCTGTCGATTTGGGCAATAATATCTAGTTGATAAAGTGTTTTATTTTTCATTTTGTTTCCCTCTTTTATCTCATCCGTAGGTAGCTGGATACTGTTCCGCAGCCTCGGTGGAGCAGAAATTGCCATTCCTGCCCCTTAGATAACTGGGCGATTCATCTTTCCATTTCACGTCCCTGTCCCACCTAAACACGTCATAACCCAAGTCAATGCCGCAGGCGGTCGCAGCATGTGTAACGCTGTAACCTACATTTGTCATCGCAATATGCAAGTCACTGCCCATTGCAAAAGTACCTTTTGTTGTCTTCGTCATAGTTTTGTATCCGCTGCCGGGAATTTACCTGCGACAAACGCATCTACATCCTCATAAGGAAAATCGGATGCCAGTTCGCCGGCATATCGCTCGTATTTATCCAGGAACTCGACGCACAAGGACTTGATGCTTTGCCGCTTTTTCTTAACGTGGCGGACGGCTGATTTCATATAGTAGGTAAGCACCTCCCAGCCTTTCTGATCTTCACGGTTGCACAAATCGTCTTCATCCAGCACTCCGTATTTCTCCATTCGCTCCTTGATTTCAGCGAACACTTGGAAAGCTTTGGTGTATTCCCCCTTTTTATCGTAGACCTGGATGCACAGAACGTCTATGTAGCCGCAAGCCCAGTGTGTGAAACTTGACTCAAAGACCGTTGGGTTCTTTCCCTTCCGGTAATTTTTCAATGCGTTCAATATGTACGCATTATTGCTCTCTTTCTCGCAATCACGGCTATCCCGTGTCCATTGTACGTGGCATCCCCATGCGGAAGGATTATCCTTATCGTTGAAAGTCCAGATAGAACAATTTTGTTCTTTTTCCCAGTTACCCGCAAATACAGAAGCATACCGGTCGATAGACTCCCACTCTTCTTCTTTCTTGCGTTTGAAAGGGGGCGGCGGGGTGTTCTTTTTCCCCTTGCATTCGAGTTCTTCGTATGTGCCGAAGACATCCATCCATTTTTCAATGACGTACCACGTAGGATGTTTCTCTTTCTTACGGAACTCAGTAATCTCCTTACGCAAGGCGGTAAGGTTTTCCCCTTCGCCGCATGCACGCGTTAGGTCGCAGTCCGTATAACAAATTCGATATCGATATTTTGCTCTTTTCATAGTCTCTCCGTTCTAATGTCTTACTTGCCTACCACGTCCTTCGGAATAATCAAAGACCGTACAGTAGATTTTCTTGCCTCTATAGACAAACCATTCAGTTGATGTACCGTCGCTATGATCACAGGTATATATCCTGTATAGTCTGCGTACAGTACGTATCGCATAGTCGTCTTGCCCTTTGTCCTTGTACACACGGTACCTTATCTGTATCATGTAATTAGTAGGACGTTTAACGTAGGTTTTATCCTCCTTGAACTGGGTCTTAACCGGCTTATACAGTAGTTTTTCTTCCGGCAAGGATATCCAACTGCCTGCGTAAACCATCATTTCCCAACAAGTCAGTCCATTTTTACTCGTGTGTCTACTCATCATAATCCACTAAGGAGGGATCAAAGGGGTAATGCTCTGCGTACACATTAATAATGTCCAGTGCTTCTGCGAAAGAGGTCGTTTCCTTTTCAGTGTCTCCCTCTTCATATTGTGTCTCCCGATCCTGCGTTATGTAGAAATAACTATCCCTGTAACGCAGGCTGCCGATGACGTCATCGCCCACGGCAATGTCGAATTCAATATCCCTACCGTAAATTTCGGTAGGTTTCAGTGACCATTGTATTTCCATGTTCGTCTATTTTGCACTCCAAGTGCGGTTATGTATTATGCCCCGTGCAGGCTCTTCTTCCCCGGTGTAGTATGCGGTTCGGTTTGGATTTTCCACAAGATGAGGTTCGTTCCACCAATGGAGCGGATTGATTTGCTCGTCGATTAAACGTGTGACCTCGTACATAGACGTAACTGTCTTGCGAAATCTGTACGGTGTGGACGTATGTCCAATACCGTCGGGGTTTGGGTGTTTAATCTCTTCATCAGCACCTGTTGGAAAGAGTTCGATAATAAACTCGTCGGGAATGTATGGCGGATAAGGTCTGTTTGTACCGCACATGACGTGCCCGACTACTTTACGGTCTACAACAATATCGTACCCGTAACTACCGGTACTGATACGGGTAATTTTTAGATTCCATTGCTTCGCTTTGAAACCAAAAACGGCGGTGTTAGTCTTGCTGTCGAAATATTTTTCCACATGTTCGATGTCATAGATGTATTCTCTCTCTCTTGGCATGGTCTAGTCCTCAAATGTGTTTTCTGGGAGTTCCAAAGCGGGATTAATCGGAAAATATTTCCGAACAATGTCCGCCTGTTCTTTTCGTTCAACTTCTGCAGTGTGTTTAGCGGGATTAGCCTCCAAAGCATACTTGTGTGCCAATACAACATTG
>Ga0099364_10007349_pt1 | contig 15750 bp, 9 predicted proteins | sample TergutTh196P3_FD_73070 | JGI IMG/M metagenome (GOLD analysis project Ga0099364, IMG submission 73070) | Microcerotermes parvus P3 segment gut microbial communities from Pointe-Noire, Republic of the Congo - Th196 P3 | ecosystem: Host-associated > Arthropoda: Insects > Digestive system > Gut ...
CCCGTGCAGAAGGGTTGGGAGGAATAACAAAAATATGGAAATTTGATTTAGAATGGGACGCAGCTGGACTTTATGCAACTGTTGTTGAGGCAAAGTTTAATACGCAAACAAAAATCTTGTCCGAAGGCGTTGCAGCCGGCGCGATACTTGCGGGATATGGAGCAGAAAATATAAACGGCGCATTATTGAATGACTTACAGGAAGGCAAAATAGAAGCAATAGCGTCGGTTTTTGGCGGAAGCTCAAAATACGATACGGGCTCGTCTGTAGATATGAGCATGTTTGGCGCAGCGCTTGGCGCAGCCAAAAAGTTTGGCTCTATTGACGCGGGCGCTTTCATAGAATATGCGTCCGGAAGTTTTGATACGGAATATAGCGGATTGAAAGGCGATGGCGAAGCCAGCGCAATAGGTTTAGGCATTGTAGCGAAAAAAGACGTGAAAGAAGACGTTTATGTCGAAGGCTTGATAAGAGCCGGCCAGCTCAGCAATGATTATAAAACCAATATTTCAGGAACAGCCGCGGACTTTGATTACAGCTCAATATATTTCGGCATAAGTTTAGGAGCGGGATATATTTATAAAGTCAGCGAAAAAATAAACATTGACGGATTTGGAAAATACACGCTCACGAATGTAAGCGGAAGCGACGCGGATGTTGCCGGCAAAAAATATGAATTTGACGCAATAATGTCCAACCGCATAAAAATAGGCGCTAAAGGCGAATACAAAGCATCCGAAACGATAAAACCGTATTTGTCACTGGCATACGATCACGAACTAAGCGGCGACGTAAACGCAAAAATAGACGGTGATGAAATAGAAGCCCCAAGCCTGACAGGCGGAACGTTTAGCGGCGGGTTAGGAGTAAACGCAAAAGTAGCGGAAAAACTGACATTGGATTTAAGCGCGCAAGTATTCTAAGGCGTGAGAGAGGGAGTGCTGGGAAGTTTGCAGGTGAAATACGAGTTTTAGAAACGGCAATGAAAATATAAAATATAAAAAGTAAAATATAAAATATTTTCAACGACGGAAACGGCAGCGACAAACAAAAGTCGCTGCCGTTTCGCCGTTGTTGTCATGTTGACAACAATGTGGGTTTTTAGAGATAGCCAATTGGGTCTCTCTAAAAACCCCCGTTTGTCATTCCCGAACGTCTTAATCGGGAATCTGCTGTAAAAGTTTTATCGACGACAAGAAACTGCAGATACCCGATAGAGACGCTCGGGTATGACAGACTTTTAGGGTTTTTAGAGAAAACCAATTACGAATCAACGGCGAAAACTCGGCAATGGCCAAGTGTAAATATAAAATATTTTAAGAATTTAGCATTTGTCGTCTTTATATATTTATTATATGGCGAGGCCGATCATTGTGAACAGCGGTATAATTTTATATAATAAATCCGTGAAAAATTGGTCTGTTAATGCTTCAAGTTTAAGAAAAAATCCTAAAAAATATTCTGTTTTACCGGTCAGCAAAAAACTTTCTTAAATTTTTCGGTTCTAAGCTTGGATTGTGTCACCGTGACATAATAAAAAGTGTGGAGTGAACGGCAAACGGCAAAAATGCAAATACCCCGCCGCTTTCAGCGGCACCCCTTTTACAAAAAGGGGAATAAAAGTAAAGCCGTTAATTCCACTCTCCACACTCCAAATTCCACACTGCAGTTAAAAGGAGATGTTATAATAAAAAGTTTGGAGTTTTGAGGGTGAAGAGTGGAGTTAACGGCGAACGGCAAAGACAAAACGACCAGAGCTCCTCTGAGCTGCCAAGCTTCTGAACTTCCGAGCTGCCAAAAAGGAGTCTTTAATATGCCCAAAGTGTTTAAAGATGACGTAAGTATAGTTTTATGCGGCGAAGCAGGCGCAGGGATACAAACGGTTGAAAACGCAGTTTCAAAGATTTTCAAAACTGCAGGTTTTAACCTGTTCACTTCAAAAGAGTATATGTCGCGCATCCGCGGCGGCAGCAATTCGACGCAGCTTAGAGTTTCGGGCAAACCCATAGACTGTTATTGCGACAGGATGGATATTTTTGTTCCTTTGGATAAAGATGCGTATAAACATCTTTATCACAGGATAACGGAAAACACCGTAATTCTTGCCGATAAAAAAATAATCGGCGAAATTGACAAACCTTTTATAGACATACCTTTGTCGGAATCTGCGAAAGAGATCGGAGGCGCGATTTTTTCAAATATAATTGCCAGCGGCATTATATTGGGCATGTTTAAAGCCGATTTTGCAAGCCTTGAAAAAATAATAAGAGAAAGTTTTGCAAAAAAAGGCGAAGATACTATAAATAAAAATATAGCCGCCGGAAAAAAAGGCTATGAGATAGCTGAAAATATTTTAAAAGAAGTGCGGATAGAAGTAAAACGCGATTCAAACTCCGAAGGAAAAATTCTTTTAAGCGGCGCGGACGCAATAGGGCTTGGCGCTCTTGCGGCAGGCTGCGACTTTATTTCTTCTTATCCGATGACGCCCGGAACAAGCGTATTTATGTTTATGGCCAAAAACCAGAAAGAGTTTGGCATTGCCGTCGAGCAGGCTGAAGACGAAATTGCCGCGATAAATATGGCGGTCGGCGCGTCTTTTGCAGGCGCAAGAAGCATGGTTTCAACGTCCGGCGGAGGATTTTCGCTGATGTGCGAAGGCGTAAGTTTGTCAGCAATGACGGAAACGCCTGTCGTTATACATATTGCGCAAAGGCCGGGGCCCGCAACAGGTTTGCCGACAAGAACGGAACAGGCTGATTTAGAGCTTGCGTTATATTCCGGACACGGCGAATTCCCGCGGGCGATTTTTGCTCCGGGAACTCCAAAAGATTGTTTTGAGATGACTCAAAAAGCTTTTGATATCGCCGACAAATATCAAATTCCCGTTTTTATATTGAGCGACCAGTATCTTGTCGATTCAATTTCAAACTGTGAAATGTTTAGTAAACCGGAAAATCCGGTAAAGCATATTATTGAAATGCCGGAAGGTTATTTGCGTTATAAAAATACTCCAAGCGGCGTTTCTCCAAGAGGCGTGCCGGGTTACGGAAAAGGCTTTGTCTGCGTTGACAGCGATGAGCACGATGAAAGCGGCCGTATTACCGAAAGTGAAAATATGCGCATGTTTATGCACAAAAAACGCATGAAAAAATACATAGGTATTTTAGAAGAAGCCGCAGAGCCCGAACTTATAGGACCGTACGACTACGAAAATCTTGTAATTTGCTGGGGCTCGGCAAAGAACACGGTTAAAGAAGCTCTTGATATTCTTAAGCATGAAAAAACCGCGGTTTTGTATTACAAGCAGGTTTATCCTGTCCACGTTAAAACAAACGATTATCTGCGTCAGGCCAGCAGGATAATTTTTGTAGAAAACAATTTTTCAGGGCAGTTTGAAAATCTTATAAGAAAATTTACGAATATCAGGTCTACCGTGCACGTTCATAAATACGACGGTTTGCCGTTCAGCGCGGACAAAGTCGCGGTACAGTTAAAGAATATTTTAAATTTGGCAAAGGATTGAAGAAATAGTGTGAAGAGTGGAGTTAAAGACAACAATGATTACGAATCGGGTCTCTCTAAAAACCCAATTTTGTCATTCCCGTGAAAACGGGAATCCATTTTTGTTGTTGTCGTCTAAAAAAAGCAAATTGGATCCCCGATAACGGCCTTCGGGGATGACAAACGAGACCCAATTGTTAATTGCATTTACTTAGTTTCCGAGCTTTTGAAAAAAGGAGAGAAAAAAATGGCTAACATTTACGATATGCACGGTACAGACATAGCATGGTGCCCCGGCTGCGGAAATTTTTCAATTTTGGATATTGTTAAAAATGCTGTTGCCGAGCTTGGGATTGCTCCGGATAAACTTTGTATGGTTTCAGGAATAGGGCAGGCCGCAAAACTTCCGCAATATATGAAAGCAAGCTATTTCAACGGACTTCACGGCCGCGCTTTGCCGGCAGCCGCGGCAATAAAAGTTTCTAATATGGATTTGACCGTCATTGCGGAAAGCGGCGACGGCGACATGTACGGCGAAGGCGGAAATCATTTTATGGCAACGATCCGCCGCAATCCGAACATAACAAATATCGTGCATAATAATATGGTATACGGCCTTACAAAAGGACAGGCTTCCCCGACAAGCCAAGTCGGAATGAAAACAAACATTCAGGTGGACGGCGTTTTTGAGCAGCCTTTTAATCCTCTGGCCGTGGCAATAGCAATGAACGCCACTTTCGTTGCAAGAGCGTTCAGCGGCGACGCGCAGCAAACAAAAGAAATCCTAAAACAAGCCATACAACATAAAGGCTACGCGCTTGTAGACATTCTCCAGCCGTGCATAACTTTCAATAAAATAAATACTTTCCAATGGTTTAAAGACAATACTTATTATATTGAAAATCATAACGCGGCAGACAGAAACGCTGCTTTCGCCTTGGCAACCAAAGAAGGAAAACTCGGCTTGGGAATTTATTATAAATATGAAGGCAGACCGGTTTTTGAAGAACAACTGGACGTAAACCAAACCGATAAAACCCCTCTGCACAAACGAAGTGCGGATAGAACAGTTAAGTTAGAAAAGCTGATTAATGAATATTTGTAATTAGTGGCAGATTTATTTTCTTCTAAACAAAAAAGGAGAATATGTTCATGGAATTTTTAAAGTTTAGGATAAAAAACTTTAAAGGTATTGAGGATATAAAAATTGACTTATCCAGGAGAAAGGGCAATGTTTTTACTCTTGTAGGATTAAACGAGAGCGGAAAAACAACCGTTTTGGAAGCAATAAGTTATTTGATGGAGGCGTCTGATAAAGAAAAGCATCGTCCGTTTTTTGGGAATAGTTTTAATTTTTTAGATAACCCGGTTTCTTTGATTCCTATAAGCAAGTTTGCTGATTTTAATGGCACTATAAGCATTGATGCAATACTTTCATTTTCAGATGAGGAGAAAAATGCAGTCATTAACCATTTAAGAACTCGCTTCCCGGAGAATGATTTTAGAATTAACGCAAAAGATTTTTATATTCAGAAGAGCATTAATTTCAAGTTTTCGCAGGTTGCTGAAGACGGAATAAAGTATAATTGGTATGTTGGTTTAGAGTGTAGAAAAATTGGCAGAGGAACCAAGTTTAAAAATAATGATAATAAGGAATATTGGAATGAATTTGTAAATTATGTTAAAGAAAATTTATTGCCTCATATAGTTTTTTTTCCAACATTTCTTTTTGATTTTCCTAAAGAGATATTTTTAGATGCAGACGGGTTACATGGAATAGAAAAAACGGTGAATGATTACTATAAAGATATTCTGCAGGATATTTTATACTCAATGAATCCTGAAGCAAAATTAGAAGAACATATATATAACCGGCTAAAGACAGGCTCAGATGATGAAAAAAGAATGGCTGAGTCTATGCTGAAGCGTATGGGTATTGTGTTTTCAGATAAATTTTTTCAACAGTGGAATGAGATATTTAATCACAAAAAAGAGTTATCAAAAAGAAAAATTACCATTGCGCATGGCGTGAAGGAGCAAAAAATATATCTTTCATTTAAAATTGAGGAGGGCGAAGATGAGTTTTATGTTTCCGAGCGCTCAATGGGATTCAGATGGTTTTTTTCATTTATTTTGTTTACAGAGATAAGAAGTTTGAGAAAGGACGGAAGCAAAATATTGTTTTTACTTGATGAACCTGCTTCAAACTTACACTCCTATGCGCAGCATAAAATTTTAGAAAGTTTTGCTAAAACTATAAAAAACGGGAATAGAATAATGTTTTCTACACATAGCCATCATTTAATTAATCCAAATTGGCTTGAAGATGCTTTTATATGTAAAAACGAATTTATTGATTACGATAATCAGGAAAGTTTGGAAAAGTATTCTAACAAACAGGCAAAAATAACATTGATTCCTTATAAACAATTTGTTGCGCATCACCCAGAGCAGACTACATTTTTTCAACCTATTTTAGATGCTCTTGCATATGTTCCTTCAAAGCTGGAATATATTCCGGATGCTATAATCATGGAAGGAAAAACAGATCACTATATAATAAACTATTTTAAAAATATAATATTTGGTAAAAAATTTGATAAATTTGCCATTATTCCCGGAATAGGTGGAAGCGACTCATTAGACCCTGTCATAAGGCTGTATTTGGGATGGGGGCGGGGGTTTCTTGTTATGCTCGATGGTGATGACGCTGGCAAGGCATCTGCTGAAAAATATCGGGCAGATTTTATGTTGTCCGATAAGCAGGTTCAGATTCTTTCTGATATAGATAAATCCTTTATAAAAATAGAAAGTCTGGTTTCAAAAAAAGATAAAGATAAATATAATCTTAAGAAAAAGAAAGACATCTGCCTTTTTTTTATGGAAATTTTGGCAAGGAATCAAGTTGTAGAGTTATCTGATGAAACTAAAAGTAATTTTGAAAATTTATTAAGTTATTTTGATAAATATTTTTCAAAATGAAAAGTTAATATGTGCCACTTGGATGTTGACACTTTTGGCTGTAAGTAAAAGTTGAATTGGTACAAATTGTCGCCTCCCTTTGTCATATTCGGCAAGTATTTTTTTCAGAGTGTTTGCCGTGAATTTGTAATAAAAATATTGAATATTCACGTATAATATACTACAATTTTATCGCTATGATAAATCAATTAACAAAAAATAGGATTAAAAAATTATTTGCCTTTTACAAAACGGCGGCAAAGGGGCGTAAAGCGGTTTTGGGTGAAATTGCCGCTGCTGAAATTCCTGAAATGGTGTATAACTCAAACGCGATAGAAAATTCTACATTGACGCTTGAGGATACTGAAGATATTCTTTTGCGCGACCAAATAAGTAAAGACCATTCTCTGCGGGAAGTTTTTGAGGCAAAAAATCTCGCCGAAATAACAAAAACTTTATTAAAAAATCCAAATACAGATTTGGCTATAAAAGGTATTTTATCTTTGCATAAAATTCTTTTAAGCAATATAAACGATAGCGTTGCGGGACGTTTTAGAAGCGGCAAAGAATGGGTGCGGGTCGGAGCTCATATCGGGGCAAATCCGTCTTTTACAAGCGGTTTGATGTCGGAGTTGGTAGATAAATACAGAGCTGAAGATAAAGCATACTTTTTAGATAAAATAGCGTATTTTCATGCCGAATTTGAAACAATACATCCTTTTGTCGACGGCAATGGCCGCATCGGGCGCGTTCTGATCAATCAGCAATTGATGAAGCTCGGTTATCCGCCTATAATCGTTCAAAATAAAAACAAACGCGAAGATTACTATAAATTGTTCGACGAGTACAAAAGTAAAAATAAATACACGGGTTTTGCGCAATTGTTTGCTTTGCTTTTAATGGAATCTTTGCATAAACGTATCGCTATATTAAACAGCCGTAAAATAATTCAGGTGTCTTTATGGGCTAAACAAAACAATATCAGAACTAATGCGGCGTTAAACAAAGCCAAAAGACAAACAATACCCGCATTTAGAATGCGTTCAGTATGGATGATAGGTGCGGATTATAAGCAATCAGATGAGTAAAACATATTTATCAGGCGTCGGGGGCAGCGGGAAAGCCCATTATTTATTTAAACGCATTTTGGAGGAGCAAAGCTCCCAAAGTTTCGGGGATACCCCAAATCCAAATTTGCGCGTTTTTTTATTTGTCAAAGATGAGGAGCAAAGCTCCTTTTATGATGACCTAAATGCCTTTTTTGGTAAAGATAATATAACAATTCCCATCATTCTCTACCCTTCAGACGACGCGCAGCAAAGGGCTTTTGCTGCGGATAAAATCAAAAACTTAAATAATTTTATACTTTGCGGGAGTGATTTGTCTTTAAATTCTCCTGTCATGGCGCCTGATTCCGACTGCGGAATAATTTTTAAACAGGGGCAGAAACATAAATTTGAAGAACTGATTCGTTCTCTTGTTGGTCTTGGCTATACGAGAATGAATTTTGTTGAAGACAGGCTTCAGTTTGCCGTCAGAGGCGACATAATAGACATTTGGCCTGCCGCCTGCGAAGCGCCTGTCAGGATTCTTTTTGAGTATGATATTATAGAAGCTATCAGGATCTTTGATCCCGGAAGCCAGCTTTCTAATACGTTTATCGAAGAAATAAAAATTCTGCCTGTAAATCCTCAGAATGATACCGCAACTATTAAAGAATACTTTGAACGGCAGGTAGGAGGTATGAAGGAGAAGGTAGGAAGTAAAGACAAAACAACAGCAAAAGCAGTTCCCTCCTCCCTCCTCCCTCCTCCCTTCTCCTCCCTCCCCCCCTTCTCCTCCCTCCTCCCTTCTCCCTTTTCCTCCCTCCCCCCTCCTCCTTCCTCCTTGTTATTCTTCGATTTCCCAATCTCAAAAGATGAAGAACAGCTTTATTCTAAACACGAACTTATAATAAACGCTCCGTTGAATAAAAACGCGCAGTATCAGGGATATAAAAGTTTCGTCGGCTTTCAGGGGGACATAAAATTTTTTATAAACTCTCTAGAAAGCTTTGCCCGCGACGGCATTAATATAAAAATATACTGCGCAAATGACGGCGAAAGGGAAAGAATACAGGATATTTTTCACGAAAATCGCTGGGATTATGAGCTTCCTAAATTTTTGTATGGCAATTTGTCCCAAGGGTTTTTCTTAGAAAAAGACGGCTTAGCCGTTTTATCCAGCCGCGAGATGCTTTATAAAAAGAAGCCTGTAAGTTTTCCGAAAGTGCAGGGCGGAAGAAGGCTTGAAGGGATATGGGAAATTTCATCCGGCGATTATGTTGTCCACGAAAAATACGGAATCGGGCGTTATGTCGGATTAAAAACCATTTCGCGCGAAGATAAAACTTCGGAATATTTATGTATAGAGTACAGAAAAGGCGACAAACTTTATGTGCCGCCCGAAGAAATAAAAACCGTAAAAAAATATATCGGCGTTGAAGGCGTAAAGCCGAAACTTTACTCGATGGACACGGGCGCGTGGGAAAGGGTAAAGTCGCGCGCCAGGGAAGCCGCGGCAGAGTTTGCAAAAGAGCTTTTAAAACTTTATGCCGAAAGAAGCAAAGTCAAAAGAAATCCTTTAAGCCATGAAACTCCGTGGGAAAAAGAGCTTGAAGACGCGTTTCCTTATGATGAAACGCCTGATCAGATGAAAGCGATTGAAGACGTTAAAAGCGATTTTTTAAAGCCGTATCCCATGGAAAGATTAATTTGCGGCGACGTAGGTTACGGTAAAACGGAGGTTGCCGTGCGCGCTGCTTTTAAAGTTGTGCAGGACAATATGCAGGCAGCGGTTTTAGTGCCGACAACTGTTTTGGCGCAGCAGCATTTTAATACTTTTTATAACAGGCTTTCGCCATTTCCGACTAAAGTTGCAGTGTTGAGCAGATTTCAAAGTAAGGCCGAACAGAAAAAAACCATTGAAGAACTTTCAGACGGTAAAGCTGATATAGTTGTCGGAACGCACAGGCTTTTACAGAAAGACATTAAATTTAAAAATCTTGGTATGCTGATTGTTGACGAAGAACACAGATTCGGCGTTAAACAAAAAGAGAAAATAAAATCCATGAAGAAAAATATTGATATGCTGATGCTTTCTGCAACGCCGATACCAAGAACTTTATCATCGGCATTGTCGGGCTTTAGAGATTTGTCGGTAATAGAAACGCCTCCTTTCGGCAGGCTTCCGATAGAAACAGCTTTGTCGCCGTATGACGAAAAACTTATTAAAAATATTATACAGGCGGAGCTTGCGAGAAACGGGCAGGTTTTTTATGTTTACAACAGAGTAGAAACAATTCTTACTAAAGCCGAAGAAATTAAAAAACTTGTGCCGGATATCAAACTCGGCGTTATTCACGGTCAGATGAAGTCCAGAGATATAGAAAATATTATGTGGAAGTTTACGAATCTGGAACTTGACGTGCTGCTTGCCACCACTATTATAGAGTCGGGATTGGATATCCCATCCGTTAACACAATGATAATTGAAGAGGCTGAAAATTTCGGTCTTTCGCAGCTTTACCAGCTGCGCGGGAGAATCGGAAGAGATAAAAGAAAAGCTTACTGTTATTTATTTTACAGAGACGAATATCTCAGCGATGAGGCGATAAAGAGGCTTGAAGCAATGAAAGAGTTCAGCGAGCTTGGCTCCGGCTTCAGGCTTGCGCTCAAAGATTTGGAAATAAGAGGCGCCGGCGGAATCTTAAGCGCGAACCAGCACGGTTTTGTGAGAGATATAGGTTATGACATGTTCGCAAAACTTCTTGAAGAAGAAGGCAGGAAAATAAAAGGCGAAACGTTTGAAGCTGAAAAAGAGTATGGCAGTGAAATAGATTTTCAGGTTTCGGCTTTAATACCGCAAAATTATATCGAAGATGATGACATAAGGATTTTATTTTACAGAAAACTCTCTGATGCTAAAAGCCCGGAAGATATAGAAAAAGTTAAAAGCGAGCTCTTGGACAGGTTTGGAAAAATACCTGATGAAACTAAAAAACTCTTTGAAATCGCCGCTTTAAGGCTTGAAGCGGAAAAACTTAAAATTGAAAGAGTATCGGAAGATAACAACTATATATATGTGTATTTTTCGCAAAAAGCGGATTTTTCAAAAGCGGATATTCCCAAGCTTATCGGCGATTACGCAAGCATGATTGAATTTATAGCCGGAAAACATTACGCCTTCAAACTGAAAAAAAGCGCCATAAATATTTCTTCCGTTGAGTTTGCAAGACATTTTCTGAGGAAACTGGAACTGTATTTTAAATAAGCAATGCAATAATTAAAAAGCAGAAAGCGTTTTTGTTTTTTCGTTCATTCGTAATTCGTAATTAGGACGCAGTCCTCGTAATTCGTAATTGTTTTTATGCAGTTTGACTAAGCTTTTATAAAATTGTAATATTAAAAAGTATTTAGTATTGGTAAAAGGAGATGGCCAGATGAAGAAAGTTTTAATGTTGTCTGTACTTGCAGTGTTTGCTTTAGGCGCTTGTAAGGAGAGGGGAACGACAGTTATCGCGAAGGTAGGCGGAACGCAAATAACCGATACCATGCTTGCCGAGAAATTGCAGAATACGCCTCCGGCATATCAAGATTATGTTAATACCCCGCTTGGAAGAAAACAGTTTGTTGACGCCGCAGTGAGGGAAAATATCATGCTTGAAGCCGCTAAGCAGGCAGGAGTTAATAAAAGGGCCGAATACACGGAAGCTTTGGCTGATTTTAAGCGCGAACAGGAAAGGCAGCTGAGAGAGTTTCAGGACGGCCTCCTGATAGAGACTTACCTTAGAGAAGTGCATACGAAGATAGTCGCGGGCGAGGCGGATATTCAAGAATATTACGACCTTAACAGAGAACAATTTGATTCTCCCGTCGCTTATACTGTTAAGCATATTCTTCTTACCGACAGAGCCGAGGCCGAAGCTGCTTATGCAAGACTTCAAAACGGCGAAAACTTTGAAGATGTTGCCAGAGAAATGTCGCAGGATACAGCCTCTGCGGCTCAGGGCGGCTTATTGATGGGGTCTTTCAAAAGAGGAGATCTTGTTCCTGAATTTGAAAAGGCCGCGTTAGCGCTTCAAAATAACGAATTATCCGGAATAATTGAAACATCTTACGGATACCACATCATTTTAAAAGTTTCCGAAGAAAAACTTCCGCCGATGACGTTTGAACAGGCCACGCCTGAAATAAAGAGAATTATAGAGAGGGAGAGATTTGACAAATGGTTTGAAGAGACAAAACAGAAACTCGGCGTTACGGTTGATTACGCAAAAGCCGAGGCAGTTAAAATCACGCCGGACAATAGTATGCTTCAAATGCCATACGGCGAAGTTGAAATGTAAAAAATAACTTAGGAGAGTGGAAAATGGTTAGAAAATTATTGGCAGCTTTAGTTTTTTCGATTTTTGCGGCTTGCAGTGTTTTTGCGGAAGATGCGGACAGAAGCATAGCGGTAGTGAATAACGAGCCTATCATGGCTTCGGAATTCAATAAGGTGCTTGTACCTATGCTTGAACAGTTTAAACAGAGCGTTCAGGCTTCAGAGCAGACTGATGCCAGAATAAATGAATTTAAAACAGCTTTGTTAAACCAGAAAATTGAAGACGTTCTTTTGAGGCAGGAAGCAAAGAAGAGAAAAATTAAAGTTTCAAGAAAAGAGCTTGACGACGGCGTAGCGCAGATAAAAAAGAGGTTTGCCAGCGAAGCCGAGTTTAGCGCGGAACTTAAAAAAGAAGGCATAACGATGTCTGAGTTCGAAAAGAAGCTTGAAGAACAGATGTCCGTTATGAAGCTTGTCGAACAGACAATGAAATCAAGAGTAAAAGCTCCGGATGAAAAACAGATAAAAGCTTTCTTTGATTCGGTTCAGGTGAAAATGAGAGGCGGAGAAACGGGTTTGTCCAAAGAAGATGACGATATGGTTGCAAATGTCGCAAATATCATGCAAAGAATGTCTGCCGAACAGGTAAAGCTCAGGCAGATTTTTATAGCCAGCCCGAAAGGCGCCAGCGCCTCCGACGTTAAAGCCGCGCAAGCCAGAGCAGAATTAGTGAAAAAAGCGCTTAGAGAGAAAGATGCTAATTTTGCGGATATAGCGTCACAATATTCTGAAGATTCGGCTTCAAGAGCGAGAGGCGGAGATATAGGCGTAGTTGTTAAAGGAGATTTGCCTGCCGAAATAGATAAAGCTGTTTTTAATATGAATGTGGGTGAGATTACAAAAGAGCCTGTGAGAACTGACAACGGTTTTCATTTCCTGAGAGTTGAAGAAAAGAGAGCAAGCAAAGTTTTCACTTTTGAAGAAGTCAGAAACGATATATCCGAATTGTTGTCCCAGAACGAAGCGAGAAAAGCTTACGCGGCGTGGATGCAGGAGCTTAAATCCAAAGCCAACATAAAGATTAACGCTAACTGGAATTAAGGATAATGTCTAAACCCCGCATAGCAGTTACTATGGGAGATCCCGCGGGAATAGGACCGGAAATAGTTTGCAGGGCTGTAAATTCTTTGAAAGTTCAAAGAGTTTGCAGCCCTGTAGTTTTTGGCGACAAAACGGCAATTAACAATTTACAAATAACAAATAATAATTACGGCAAAGGCAAAAAAAAATACGAATTTATTCCGACTTCAAATATCGGTAAAGTTACCTTGGGCAAGCCTTCAAAAAAATCGGGGATAGCGGCTTACAGCGCCATAAAAGCCGCAGCGCGGTTTTGTCTTGACGGCAAAGCGGACGCTTTAGTTACCGCTCCGGTATCAAAAGAATCTTTAAAACTTGCCGGCATAAAATATTCAGGTCATACAGAGATTCTTCAGGCTTTAACCAAAAGCAAAAAAGTCGCAATGATGATGGTGTGCGGAAATATTTGCAGTGTCATGGTTACGAGACATATTCCTCTTTCGGAAGTTTCAAAAAAACTAAAAACCAAAGATATAGCAGAAACAGTTAAACTTGCTGTTAATTTTTTCAAGATGTTTAACTCCGCTCTTAACTCTTCACTCTCCGCCCTGCCTTTAAAAGTTGCTCTTTGTGCTCTCAATCCCCATGCCGGAGATAACGGGATATTGGGGAAAGAAGATAAAAAAATTATTTTTCCCGCATATGAAATCTTAAAAAAATCAGGGTTTAATATTTCAAAACCCATACCTGCGGATTCCGCATGGCTTAAAATAAAAAACGGCGAATTTGACTTAATATGCGGCATGTATCACGACCAGATAATGATACCATTGAAATGCATAGACGCAAAAAAAATTGTAAATGTTACGGCAGGTTTGCCGTTTGTAAGAACTTCTCCCGGGCACGGCACGGCTTTTGACATAGCCGGAAAAGGAAAAGCGGACGTTCATGCAATGATAGAATCAATTTTATACGCTGCCGGGAAGAGATAAAAAACGCGAGAGTCCGAACATGAGTGTTGAAATCAGAGATTTCTCAAAAAACGACATAGATGATATAATATCAATAGAGGAACAGTCGTTTAAAAAGCCTTGGACAAAAGATATGATGATGAGTTCGGCTTTAAATGAAAAAGTGAGTTTTAAAGTTGCTTTGGAAGGCAATAAAATCGCGGCATTTTGCATATACTTGACAATAGAAGGGGAGACGGAAATTCTTAATATTGCCGTTAATCCGCATTTCAGAAGGCGTTCTATAGCGAGAACAATGCTTGAGTATATGGAAAATGACGCGATAAAGGAAAAATCAAAAAATATTTTTCTTGAAGTAAGGGAAAGCAATGAGGCGGCGCAGAATCTTTACTTATCCTTAGGCTTTGAGAAAATCGCAATAAGAAAAAAATACTATACCGATGAAGACGCTATAGTTTTGAGGAAGAAGTTATAATAAAACAAAGTTAAAATATCAAAGTTTAAAGTTCAAATCAGGTGTTTTCGCAGAGGCAAAGCCTCAGCGAAAACTTATAAATCGGTTTCGGCTTTGCCGAAACGCCACATTTGAACTTTGAACTCTGAACTTTGAACTTTGTGGTTATCATGGATAATAAAATGAAAAAAATTATTTTTGTTTTGTGTTTTACGCTGGTTTCCCAGTCCGGCTTTGTGCATGCAGCGAATTATGAGGCTTATAAAATTTATCTCAAAGGCGTTTTGGCCCTTAAGGCGGGAGATTTTGACATAGCTCAGAAAGATTATGAAAAAGTTGCCGCTCTTGATTCGGACGCTCTCGCTGTTCTTAAAGATCTTATGTATTTGTACTGGCAGTCCGGCAATATTCAAAAAGCTTTTGATACTGCCGAAAAAATAGAAAAACTTGACGGGGAAAATCCGAAAACCACGGCTTTTCTGGCTACTTTTTATCTTATGGCAAACCAGCCTGACCAAGCAAAAAGGTTTTGGGAAAAGACGCTTGCACTTGATCCTGACAATGAAACCGCGACAGTGTATCTTGCCGCGTACTATTACTCTGATAACAAACTTGAAGAATCCGCGGAATACTGGAATAAATTTTTACAGCAGCAGCCTGATTCGGCAGCCGGCTATTTTCAGCTGGCGCTGGTTCAGGAAAAGCTTAATATGACGGAAGAAGCGTTGAAATCATATGATAAAGTTATTGAGCTTAAGCCTGAAGCCCGGGAAGCTTATCTTTCAAAAGCCAGAATTTATGAAACCGCTAAGGATTTCAAATCGGCAATTTCGGAGTATGAAAAATTCGCAGAAGCTTTTCCGGATAATATGCATGTGCTTATGTATCTCGGGCGCTCATATTATGAGAACCAGGATTACGTTAAAGCAAGAGACGCGTTTTTTAAAGCAAAAAAAGGTTTGAGCGGCAGCGGCAATGAAACCGAAATGGCTTCATATTGGCTTGGCGTGATATATGAAAAGCTTGGCAATATTGAGAAAGCCGCTGCTGAGTTTGAATATTTATCATCGAGACAGAAAGACAATGTCGCTATTCTGGCAAGGCTCGGATATTATTATTCCCTTTTAAAACAGTACGCGAAAGCCGACAAAAAATTGCAGGCGGCATTAGGTAAAGAGCCTTTAAATTATGAGATTGCATATCTGCAGGGATTAAATTATATCGACTGGGCAAAATACGATAAAGCGGTTAAAACATTTGAAAAAGCGATAAGCCTGAAACCTGATTTCGCCGACGCGTATTATTTTATGGGAAGCGCGCTGGACAAAGTCGGAAATTTTGAAGCTGCGGAGAAAGCATTTTTGCGGGTGCTGGAAATAAATCCCGACCATACAAGGGCTATGAATTATCTCGGCTATA
>Ga0099364_10007350_pt1 | contig 15750 bp, 12 predicted proteins | sample TergutTh196P3_FD_73070 | JGI IMG/M metagenome (GOLD analysis project Ga0099364, IMG submission 73070) | Microcerotermes parvus P3 segment gut microbial communities from Pointe-Noire, Republic of the Congo - Th196 P3 | ecosystem: Host-associated > Arthropoda: Insects > Digestive system > Gut ...
ACCATGACATTGAGCCGGACTTCGATGGCGGAAGCAAATTAGGGGTGCGGCGGTTGATCGACCCAAAGGGGGAACCCAACGAAGGCAACGCAATCGCAACCTGGGCTTGGGGACTCGAACTGATCCGCGATGCGACGATCAGATTTGTCCATTTGAATCTTGATCCCGACAAAGTCATCGTTCACGGACATTCCCGGCTAGGCAAGACGGCACTCTGGGCGGGAGCGGCAAATCCGAAATTTGCGATGGTGATTTCCAACAATTCCGGCAGCGGCGGAGCGGCGTTGTCCCGGCGGGAATTCGGTGAAACGTTGTTGCTCACCAACACGGCACGCCCTCATTGGTTTTGCAATAATTTCAAAAAGTATCTCCTCGATGTCAATTCGTTGCCTTTCGATCAGCATGAATTGATTGCTCTCATTGCACCGCGACCGGTCTATATTGCCAGTGCGGTAGAAGACCGATGGGCAGACCCGAAGGGGGAGTTTCTCTCAGGCTTGTATGCCGATCCGGTCTATCGTTTGCTCGGCACAGACGGCATTGTGGGAGTTACGGAGATGCCGGGAGTGAACCAACCGGTCGGCGGGAGGATTGGCTATCACATCCGCACCGGCGTACACGATGTTACGGAGTACGATTGGGAACAGTTTTTGAACTTTGCGGATAAACATTTGCGGTAGCTCACTGTGGTTTATGCGGTTCTTTGGTATTTCGTCTTTACGAAAAGCGGATAGCATCCTTACTTGCCGAATTGGAATCCTGTCCTGTTTTAACCTCTGTACAGAATAACAGAACATAAGAAACATTATCGGACGTTGGTATTAGGCGAATAATAGAGGAAAAAGCGCCGAATGGGATGATTTAGATGTTTCAATGTGTCGCCGTCGCCCTCTACGCTGCTAAAAAGATACATAAAAGACGCACACGAATACGTGAACGATTGGTAAAAAATTGGGGAACTACCCTGTTAATTACTTTCCGGGCGAAGCCTACCCCATTGACAAATACGCTCCCATCGGCAACAATCCCCCGAACTCGATACAGACGCTATCACTGTGAACACAAATTTTATGAAAAAAGTATTAACATCGCTGCTTTTAACCATTATCACACTTGTCCTTGGATGTAAGCAGACCAATCAGGTTACGTTGCGTAATGTTTCTTACGATCCGACTCGGGAACTCTACAAAGAGTTCAACGAAGCGTTCGTCAAGCACTACAAGAAAATCGAACCGGACGAGAATGTCAGGATCGAAGTTACGCACGGCGGTAGCAGCAAACAAGCACGAGCCGTCATCAGCGGACTCGAAGCCGATGTCGTTACCCTTGCCCTTGCTTACGATATTGACAACATAGCGGAACACGCAAAATTGTTGCCGGCTGACTGGCAGAAACGGCTTCCACACAATAGTACGCCCTATTCTTCGACGGTTGTCTTCCTTGTTCGGAAAGGTAATCCTAAAAACATAGAAGACTGGGAGGACATTATCCGCCCCGGCATCGAAGTTGTTGTTGCGGATCCGAAGACTTCCGGAGTAGCCCGCTGGGCTTATTTGGCGGGCTGGGGGTACGTCCTCAAAAGGGAACTGGGCGATTTGGACAAACTTTATGCCCCCGAATCCGCCGCAGAAGTTGCCGCCGCACAAGAAAAAGCAAAAGACTACATTACAGCTCTGTATAAAAATGTCAAAATGCTTCCTCAAGGTGCCCGCGATGCTTCACTGTTCTTTGTCCAACAGAAAAATGGTGATGTGTTGCTCGACTGGGAAAACCAAGCCAAAATGACAATCAATGAGCTGGATGACAAATATCAATATGAAATCAAGGTACCGTCGGTGAGTATTCTTGCCGAGCCGCCGGTTGCATTGCTAGATGTGAATGTAGACAAGCGCGGCACACGGAAAATTGCGGAAGCGTACCTAAATTTTTTATATTCTAAGGAAGGACAAGACATCGTCGCAAGGCATTATTATCGTCCTCGGGATATGGAAATTATGGAGAAATACCGGAACAACTTTGTCGAGGTTGAAATGTTCACGATAGACGGCGTATTTGGCGGTTGGTACAAGGCTCAGCAGGAACATTTTGAGTCTGGCGGTGTTTTTGAACAGATTTATCTTCCTGCAAAATGACATTTAGAACAAATGGAACCACTATCCGGTGTCCTGTGAAACGGAGGCGGATTTTGCGAGGGTGTATCATGGAATTAGCGACTTCCTCTTTACAATTTTCGCGAAATTGCTAAGGGCCTGGAAAGGCGAAATGTTGGGAACAATCTCGGAAATTTCAGAAAAAATGCAAATCTTGCCAACGGACTGGATTATTGCTTTACCCAATTTTTTTATACTTTCCTCTCCGGTGTCCGTAGCGGTTCGGGTCTTTCGTCCGCATCATCGCTTCATAAGCAGAAAAGTTTCCTTCAAACCATGCGACCTTGCCGCCGCCCTCAAAAACAAGAAGATGCGTACATATCCGGTCAAGGAAAAAACGGTCGTGAGAAATCACCATCGCACAACCAGCAAAGTCAATCAACGCCTGCTCCAACACCCGCAACGTGTTGACATCCAAATCGTTCGTCGGTTCGTCCAAGAGCAACAGATTCCCGCCCCGCTTCAACAACTTCGCCAAATGCACTCTGTTACGTTCACCGCCGCTGCACTGTCCCACCAACTTTTGCTGCTGCGTTCCCCGAAAATTAAACCGAGAAACATACGCCCGGCTATTCATGCGAATCGAACCGAGTTCCACCATATCCTTGCCGTCCGTGATTTCCTGAAAGACCGTGTTCTCATCATTGAGAGCATCCCGATGCTGATCGACATGCGCCAACTGTACCGTCTCCCCCAAGTTTAACGTTCCTTCATCAGGTTGCTCCTCGCCGGTAATCATTCGGAACATCGTCGTCTTGCCGGTGCCGTTGGGACCAATGACACCGACAATCGCCCCTCGCGGAATGTTAAATGTACAATCGTCAATCAACACGGTGCGCCGACCCGCAATGTCAAATCCCTTCGTAACGCCCTTGAACGTCAACACTTTATCGCCGAGCCGAGGACCCGGTGCAATTTGAATAATCGTGTCGCTCTTGTCGTCCAGTGTTTGCTGCGATGCCAATTTTTCGTAAGCGTCCACTCGAGCTTGATTCTTTTGCAAGCGACCTTTGTGGGCGAGTTGAATCCATTCGAGTTCGCGTTTAAGGGTTTTCTGCCGATGCGATTCCTGTTTTTCGGCAACACGCAGCAGTTCCGCTTTCTGCGCCAGCCACGAAGAATAATTTCCTTCAAAGGGGATACCGCGAGTGTTTTCTAGTTCGAGAATCCACTTGGTAATGTTATCTAAAAAGTATCGGTCGTGCGTAACGATGATGACGGTGCCGGGATAATCTCGGAGCGTTCCTTCTAGCCAGTGGACGGTTTCGGCATCGAGATGGTTCGTCGGTTCGTCGAGTAGGAGCAAGTCTGGCTTTTCGAGGAGCGCCATACAGAGTGCGACTCTTCGTCGTTCTCCGCCGGAGAGTTTTCGGACGATGGCGCAGTCTGGCGGTAATACCAGCGCGTCGGCTGCCATGTCGATGGTGCGTTCTAGTTCCCAACCGTTTGCGGCGTCGATATCTTCTTGGATTTTCCCCATTTTTTCTATGAGTTCGTCGAATTCTTTTTCTCTATTGGGATCGCCTAGTGCCGCCGCAATCTGGTTATAGGCATCGATTTTATCGAGGATTGGTTGTACTGCCGTCAATAGGTTTTCTCTAACGGTTGCGTCGAGCATCAGTTCAGGTTCTTGTGCGACGTATTTTACGGTCATGCCTTTGGTGAGTTTTGTTTCTCCGTCGATATCGGTGTCGAGTCCTGCCATGATTTTGAGGAGTGTGGACTTTCCAGAGCCGTTTTCGCCGACGATGCCGATCTTTGCTCCATAATAGAAGGAGAGTCCGATGTTCGAGAGAACAGTTTTTTCGCCGTATCTTTTGGAGACACGGTTCATTTCAAAAATAAAGTGCGGTGCCATGAAGGGTATTATAGCGTATTTTGTGAAACACCGGTATGGCGGGTACACCCGGAAGTTACGCTACGCTACACTTCCGGCTCTTTGGGAAAACGTAAGACTTTTTCTCCTTGCGTAGTTTTCGCAACCCTTTGCGAACTTTGCGGTTAAAAAGAGGATTGACCGCAAAGTGCGCAAAGAACGCAAATGTTTTTTGTAGTTGACTTATTGCATAACCTAAAAAACTAGGGGATAAATTCCCTTGTTAGGGCAATAAAGGGGATAAACAAGGGGCTTCTGCCACTTGAAACCATCGAAGACAAAGGTTATGCAACAAGTCTATTATTAGAGTCCCCTTATTGACGCAAGCGTTACACTCTCATGTTTTGTATTTCCTGATAGGCAGCGACGAGTTTGTTTCTGATTTGCATCATCATTTTGAAAGCGATGTCCGCTTTTTGGACGGCAGTGAGAACTTCTGCCATTCCAATTTCACCGCCGCACATTAACTTTTCGACCGCACTGTCGGCACGCTGTTGAAGCATATTGACTTCACCGACACCGCCGAGAACTAAATCTTTGAACGTCGTCTTTTTAATTTCCGCAGCAGTCATCGGACGGTCAGGATTTTCCATCTTATGACTCAACTTGCCCATCCCGGTGCGCGGCTCGACCACGCCAAGTTTCGTCTTGTTCACGCCGGTGCCGATCCCACTGTATATTCCGCTGATTCCGTCCATAGTTTTATTATGTTAGCCGCCGCACCTGTGCGGCGCTCCTGCGCCTCGCAGGCGAGGCGGCTAACGTTGCTAACTTCACGTAATAATCCTCAACGACTGATTAGCCATTGACTTGGTAATGTCCATTGCACCGAGGTTCGCTTCGTAGGAGCGTCCCGATTCGATGGCGTCGGTAAATTCGGTAACGAGATGTATGTGCGGTAAATTGATAAATCCTTGTTCATCGGCATCGGGATGGGTCGGCGAATACTTTCGTATCGGCGGCAATTCATCCCGGGCGATTTCCCTAACTATGACACCGGCGGAGCCGTTGGGACCAATGGTATCGTCCGTTTGAAACTTAACGTGCCGCGGATCGTAAGGTTTCAGTTCGCCAAATTCGTTCCGTGTCGACGTAATGTTTGCCAGATTACTCGCAACGGCAGTCATTCTAATTCGCTGCGAAATAAGTCCGCTGCTGCTGACGTCTAATATCTTGAGCATAGATTTTCTTTCCTTGGAGTTTGCAATGTTAGCCGCCGTACTTGTACAGCGTCGGTGATACTCCTGCGGCAATGGTAAAGAATTTAAGAATAATCGGCAAGAGTAAAATAAACATGCCACGCCAACACTCTGTTCTGCTCTGGGGGTTACCTTGTTGCCTTGCGCATGGTCGCACAACATCTTGCTTTTGCAAAAAATAATGCTAAACTGACACCACACTCGACGATGCAATAGATACTATTTATGATGACCAAAGAATTTACTCGGAGGCAGTTTATTAGAACCGCCGCCCTGTCCGCAACGGCGGTCGCCGCTCCCTTTTATGTCCCGGGAAAACTGCTTGGCATGAACGGAGCAGTGCTTCCCAGCGAACAGATTATCCTCGGCGCCCTCGGCATTGGCTCACGCGGCAGCGGTGTGCTAAGCTCGTTCCTCAATCAACCGGACGTCCGATTCCTCTCCATCTGCGATATTCGGAAAAGCCAACGTGAAGCAATCAAACGCCGAGTGGACGAACAGTACGGAAGCAGCGACTGCACGATGTACCGCGATATGTTCGAGTTCTACGATGCCAATCCGCAGATGGACGCCGTGTTCATCGCCACCGGCGACCGCTGGCACACAATGGCTTCTATCGTCGCTGCCAAAGCAGGCAAAGACATCTACTGTGAAAAGCCCTTGTCGCTTACCATCCAGGAAAGCCGGGCAGTCGCCGTCGCTGTCAACCGTTACGGACGCATCTTTCAAGCAGGAACGCAACGCCGAAACGCCGAGCATTTTCAACTTGCCGCTAAACTTGCCCATACGGGAAAACTGGGGAAAATCACCGAAGTGCACGCCAACACATTGAGTCCCGGCACGACACACGATTGGCTTCCCGCCCAGCCGGAACCTTCCAAAGATGAAGTCGATTGGGACCTTTGGCTCGGTCCTTGTCCCTGGCGTCCCTTCAATTCTTCCTACGTCGGCGGCGGTTGGCGGGGACATTACGACTTTCACGGCGGCGGTATTCTCGAATGGGGAACGCATACCATCGACTCCTGTCAATGGGGAAACCAATCGGACGATACCGTACCGGTGGAATACTGGGCAACCTACGACAACGAAGGCAACAAAACCGCTAGAGTCGAGGCTCTCTACGCCAATGGTGTGAAACTCGTCTGCCGTAACGACGGCTGGGCGCTCGGTTCCTGCTCTGCCCGATTCGTCGGCGAAGAAGGCTGGGTCGAAACCGGAGACAGCGGACGTGTCGAAGTCTCGTCGGACGCTCTCCGCAATGAGTTAAAACGCTTCACCCGAACTGATGAGACGCGCAATCACGTCAGGGAATTTCTCGACTGTGTCAAGTCGCGGAGACTGCCCGTGTGTAATGCTAACGTTGCTGCCAATGCCCATATTGCGTCGCACTGTGCTAAAATCGTCTGGGATTTGAGTCCATCGAAGAAGTCGTCGTCCGAAGAGGGCATCGTATTGAAGTTCGATCCTGAAGAAGAAGAATTTCTCGGCACCGGTTCCGAAGTCGATGCCGCCAACCGCTTACGCAGCCGGGCAATGCGCTCGCCGTGGCGATGTTGATTAGAGGAGTCAGGACAGGATTATCTCCTGGCTAGGGTGTGTCAAAAATAGTTGATATTTTCGCCCTGTAAGGGCAGAGCATATTAGCCTAGGGAGTTAACCCTAGGCACGCAGGCGTGGACTGCGTCGCCCTTACTAGACGATGAGCAGCACACAACGCAATGCAAAAAACTCCAACTAATTTTTTACCCGATAGCCTTCCCCTCCTCTCCCCTTCCCCACTTCCTTCAACCTCTTGCCTTACACTTCATTTTCGATATACTTTTAATCTCTTTCGTTTTGTGTTTTCAATTTACTCCTATGGAAATCAAGCCCTTTGCCGGATACCGATATAACCTTGCTAAAATCGGCAACCTCGATGACGTGATTGCTCCGCCATACGATGTCATCGACGAAAAGTTTCAAGAGGAACTCTATCAACAGCATCCGAACAACGTCATTCGGCTCATATTGGAAAAAATGTATCCGTCAGACAGCGAAGTCAATAACCGATACACCCGAACCGCCAAGACATTAGAAGCATGGAAAGAGAACGACATCCTCCGCCAAGATGAACGTCCCGCCATCTATGTCTATCACCAGATTTACGAAGCCGAAGGAACAACTCACGTCCGCAAAGGTTTCATGTGCGGCTGTCTTGCCGTCCCCTTCGGCTACGGGATGGTCTATCCTCACGAAATCACGATGAGCGGTCCGAAACTCGACCGGCTTATGCTCACGACTGCCTGCAAAATGAACTTCAGTCAGATTTTCGGTCTCTATCCTGACGAAGAAAACTCGGTGCAGTCTATTTTAGAAGACGCACTGGTACAAGGCAAATACAATGCGTCGGCAAGTGCGGCAGACCACCTCGGTGTGTTGCACAAGATGTGGGTGGTCGAAAACGAAGAAGTCATCAAACAGGTTGTTGCGACAATGGCGCCGAAGCCGATTTTCATTGCCGATGGACATCACCGCTACGAGACGGCGTGTAATTACCGGCGACAAATCGACGACATGGGCTTGTTACACAGCGATCATCCGGCAAATCATGTGCTGATGGTTTGTATTGCGATGGAAGATCCCGGCTTGATTGTGTTGCCGACGCACCGGCTCTTTACTGGGTTGCCGATGTTGACTCATGAGGAGTTGGCGGCAAAGTTAGATGGGTGTTTCCGATTAGAACCTGTCGGCAATGGAATCGACGACGCTTCCAAAGTGTGGCAGCGTATTGAACAGGAACACCGCCAGGATGCCATCGGGCTTTACACGCCAAAAGATAGTTGCTGGTCGTTGACTTCGCTCACAGAAAAGGGCAAAGCGAAGATGGACGAAATTGCTCAAGACCATCATCCCGAATGGCGGGAACTTGGCGTGAGTTTGCTGCACCGGCTGATTGTCGAAACGTTGTTGGAGGTGCCGGAGCCGCCGAAACCGGAGTATGTGCATTTGGTGGACGAGGTGGTATCGGGCTTGCGGACGTCGGATTATTCCTTGGCGGCGTTGGTGATGCCTGCGACGGTAGAACACATTAAGGCGTTGAGTCTATTGGGCGACCGTATGCCTGCGAAGAGTACGTATTTCTATCCGAAACTGATCGCAGGATTTGTGTTCAAACCGTTGGAGTAGGAGCCGATATAGCTGAGCCGCCATCGTAAGATTGCGTGAGAGTTGCGCAATTTTACGATGGCGGCTCTGCTGTGCGTCGCACGAGCTTTTCACAAGTGGAATCGCTAAAAGAGCTGCCATCATTTCGCTGTGTTCCTTTGCGGACTTTCAAACGTCAAAGGACGCAGCTAAAGAAATCATTTGACATCATAACAATACAAATACTGTCCGTGCCTTAAATACAGTCTGCCGTCGAGAACAACAGGATGCGCCCAGCTTTGGCGAGGAGCATCATTCGGCAACTCAAAACTGCTCACAAGTGCAAATTGCTTCGGCTCCGGCTTAATAAGGAGTACCGTCTTGTCGCTTTCCGTCAATCCGTAAAGCAAACCATCGGCATAATGCACCGAACCTTTGCCGGCGGCACGGGAAGTATAACCGATCTCGCCTGTCATAAAGTTAATCGAACACCATGAACCGCTGTGATTTGTCCCATACACATGATCGCCGACCAACACAACACCGCCATGATGATTGTTGAATCGCTCCTCTGTCCACACCTCCGCCGGACTGATCGTACCGTCGGTATTTTTTGTCAACCGGAACAGTTTTGCAGCGCCTCCTTCGTAGCCTGTCGTCAGAAACAGATGACCGTTATGATAAATCGGCATTGTGCAATGGACGTTCCTTGAATTCGACCACGGAATCGAAAAAAGCGTCTTGCCGGTTTTCGATTCGAGTCCTTCGACAGTTGCTTCGCTCATGACGGTAACAACTCGGATGCCGTCGAATTCAAAAAGATAGGGCGTCGTGTAACCCGCCGCCACTATGCCTGTCGGATTATTTCTTTCTGGATTGATAAATGTTGGACATGCGACAGAAGCAGCTTCCCAAACGGTCTCTCCCGTCCGTTTGTTCAACGCAACCGCAATGGTTTTCGGACCGCCGACCGGAGCGATGATATTGTCGCCGTCGACGATGACCGAATGTCCCAGACACCACGTAGGCAACGGTGCGCCGTAGTCCGCCGTGAGATTCCGGTTCCAGATTTTTTCGCCGGTCTTTGCGTCATAACATGTTACTTCACCGAGTGCGCTTGCATCGTAAACATAGTATTCTCCGTTGGTACTGTCAATGGTAGGCGTTCCTCGTGTTCCCGGATAGTTTCGGGCACGAGGATAGGTGTCTGCTACTGTGTGAACGGCAGGTCCATTGTCTTTTTCCCATATTTTGTTGCCGTTCTTGTCGAGACAGAAAACCATTGAGTGGTCGCCGACGGTGCCGCTGGTATAAATCCTATCTCCGGAGATTGTAACGCCCGACCAGCCCATGCCGATGAAGTTTGCTGTCCAAAGGAGTTTCGGTCCACCGGATTCCCACTGTTTTTGCAATCCGGTATCGGGCGACTTTCCATTGCCGTCTGCTCCTCGAAAGGCGTGCCATTCGGCGGAAAAGAGCGTTGATGAAAAAACCGCCGCTAAAGATATAGTGAAAAATTGTCGGGACATGGTATTTTGGGGATGAATACATTACATTCCATTGTATCAAATTTTTTCGGAAAGACAGAGCAGCATTCGTGAAAACGCAAGGAGACTGTGCAGAGGTGTGTAAAAATAAAGTGGGCGCAGCGCAAGAGCGGGGGGCATTAGCCCCCCGTTGAGTTTGAACCAACACGCACAAAACCGGGGGCTAACGCCGCCCCGTTCGTGCGCAATGTTCAAAAGACCAACTAATTTTTTACACACCAGCAGTGTAGCGTAGGTTTTTGATGTATAGACGACGTAGAAGGGATGAAGTAGAATGTGGGCGAGTCACTATAACTCTCATCAAATGAAATGGGCTAATCAGAGCCGCAATCGTTAGATTGCGAAAATGTCCAATGGAACTTGCTTTGTGGAAAATTTGTGCATTGCTTGCCGCTCTGTTTGCGGCTTTGACTGCAATTCTAGCGAAAATCGGAATCGAAGGGATCAATTCCAATTTGGCGACGGGAATCCGTACCATCGTCGTTCTTGTTTTAATTTGGGGAGTCGTCTTCGCGACCGTACCATTTTCGGATATAAAAACGCTCACAGCAAAAAACTGGACGTTTTTGATTCTCTCCGGCATAGCTACGGGACTGTCTTGGATGCTTTATTTTTATGCGATTCAAATCGGTCCTGTTTCGCAAGTGGCGCCCATCGACAAGTTAAGCATTGCTCTGACCATCATTTTGGCATTTGTTATTTTAGGCGAGTCGGTCTCTTGGCAGGTGGTCGTCGGCGGAGTGCTGATCGTTGCCGGTACCCTTTTTATGCTCTGGAAGTAATCCGGTGCGCTCCGTCGTATTCCTCAAGTACCTCCGTAAGATTGCGCAACTTTTACGCGATTTTACGATTGCGGCTCTGATGAACTAACCTCTAACCACTAATCGTTACCATTTCGATCCCATGCTCGGCGTCGCGGGCCAATAGTAGACGGGAGGCGTCCGCCTACCAGTGCCAAAAGAATATGTCAAGCCCATTGTGAACGCAAAGTTGTTCTGCGTCTTCGCAATACCCGACGCAAAAATCATATTGTTGTTCAAGTCCATCTGAAATGCAATTCGCTCATTCCACCAATAGCGCAACCCCAACCCCATCGGCATTGTAAAAACGTCTGAAGTTTCCCGATAGCCGAATGTGTTAACGAACTTTTGCTGTCCGACTCCCAATCCGTATTTGAAATAGGGACGCCACTTCGCATTGCCCAGCGGATAATAATGTACCGACACATCAAGTATCGTCAATTCATTAGTCCGTGAAGTCTGTGGCGGCGGCAGCATGCCGGGATTGTCCTGCTCCCAAGCAGCCTCGAAGAGTTGCCGAGCGTATTCGGTATCGCGAATGTCAATCGCAGAAAAGTGCAGCCGGCTTTCAAGCCCCCAGTAGTCGTTGAAATTATAGCCGAACATGAGACCGCCGGTTCCACCGCTACTTTGGTTAATCATCCTGGAAACCAACTGCGAGCCGGACATCGAACCGATGAACCCGCCGAAATAGTAAGGATGATCAAGCCAACTTTTCCCGACCAACGGCATCCCGACTCCTTTGTCGGGACCTGTCGGAGTGTTGAACGGACTGATCGTTTTCGCACAGACCAGCATCGTTTCTCCAAGTGGCGAAGATACCCGAAGAGGAGCCAAGTTGTTCAACGTCCAATTCGCTCCGCTCTCTTCTTTTTTTTCGTCAGTTTCAGTTTTACTGCCCGATTTTCCGTTAGCGGTGTTCTGAACATCGGCTTGTTGTCTTGCCAGTTCTTGAAGCATAAGCGTTTGATAGAGTTGCTGTTGCTCTTGCATATTCTGAAAACTCCAATGGTACGGATCCATCTGAACAAACTGACCGTAATGGGGCTGATTGCTCTGGGCGAACAAGATACTGCCATAGGGATCCGAGAGGGGGTTCAGACCATCCATCATGAATCCGTGTTGCGTCATTATCCCTTGCTGTTGGGGATATGGTTGAGGATATTGCATAAACGGCTGCACATTTTGCATCACCGCGAGGGCATTGGGGTCGTAGAGTGTAGAATTATTGTACTGAAGTAATGATTGTTGGGGCTGATGGTACGTAGAGGTAGGCGTGGAATCAGTCCACTCAAAGGAGTTGGCGTTCGTCGGCGGGATAATCGGTTGCACACCGGGCGGGAAGGGGTCGTCAGCAGTGGTCGAGACTTGCCGGATCGGTTCCGATTCTTGAGGTGTCCGTTGTTTCGGTGCCGGTAAGGTGCGGTCATCGAAAGCGGGAGTTTTTCGGGCGAAACTGCCGGTATTTTTCGTGTCGAGCCGGAATTCGCCGAATTCTCTTTCGGCAGGATTGATAAGTCCGGTATCGTCGGCAAAGCTAGCGGAAAAGAGGAACCAGAGAACGATGAGGGCGCACCAAGAGCGGCGTATTATTATTTTTAGGAGATTTCCCGCTGCTTTATGTTTTTTTCCTGATTGATTCATACAGGCGTCCGGTGACGAAAACCTATGGATTATGCCGAAATTTGCCGTTGCCGTCAAGAGCAAAACCGCCCGATTTACCATAAGGGGTGTGTCAAAAAGTTGGGTATTTTCAACATTGCGCAAGAGCGGGGAGGCGCTAGGAACGGTGCATAAACAACACTTCCGTCATTCCTGTGAAAACGGGAATCTATACCGTAAACGTCAACAATTTACCTTTTTCCCTTCGAGACTCTTTAGGTATAACAGAGCGGCGTCCGCAAGAATAATCAATGAGTGAGGCGTTCTACCGTGATTTTGAACGGCTCACTCTTGCCCTTGACCACTTCAAATGAAATGTCAGACGATTCGGGTGAACCAAATTTTTCACCAACTATCGACTCACCTTCCCCTTCATAAGCAATGACGGCAACCCGATAAGTGCCCGGCGGCAAACCATCGCCTGCTTTGAGACCGCCCAGCCGAAACGAGCCATCAGGTTGAATCTCTCCAGTGTACTGATGCTGTCCGTCGGTAAAGATAACGGTGCCGTGAGTCAAAGCGGTTCCGTCCGAAAACGCAACCGATCCGCCCGCCTTGACATTGCCGCCGCCGCAACCGCTCAGCAATAAAAGAACGCAAAGGCTAAAAATAGCCAATAAAATTGTGTACGTGTTGTTCATGGTTTCTTTCTGGTTATGTTGTTAAAAGTTAATGCTCCAGCGGTAAAAAAGTTCACAGAGCCCGTATCGGTAGATACGGCAGCCAGAGCTACCGCTCCGGGCGCTGATAACCGCTCCCGGGCTCTGTGAATTTTTATCTTTTATCTGTTAAAACTCTAATCCCTCCCTACGGCAGCGACACGCTTGTTCCATCGCTCACATGAGTCAGTTCGATGAGCAACATCGTATTCACCGTTTTAGTCACGCCGCGAACGGCACCGTCTCCCATCAGTATATTGAAGACTCCGGGATGCAGGCTTCCTAATGCGTAGTCTGCAAAGGGAGTACGATTTGCGGTGCCGTCAGTGCCGCCCGCCGCAGTTGTGCCGCTCCCAAAATTGTGGTTGGTAGGAATAGGTTTTCCATTCCAACCAGCGTTGCCAGTCCGATTGGCAACACTATTAAACCAGCCATAGACCTGGTGCCCTCTTGTTACCGGAGGACTCGAACCGCCGCCGGATATACCGCCCAAATATGAACAATCTCGTTGGAATCTGCCGGGAACATCCCCCGTGTTACTTTCCTCACATTGTCCCATACGTGAATGAGGCTGATGCCGCTCTCCAAAAATCATAATGTTCGAAGCACCATCTTCCAGTCGGGAAATTTTATCCCGAGGACGCCAGGACGTTACATGGTCTGATCCCCTGTCGTTGTTAAAAAATGACGCGATGGCAACCCGAAAAGCACCGGAATGCTCATCCGATTCATCCTGCTCCATACGGTGCCACCATTCATTCGCATTTCCTGTCCCGCCTCGAATGCCGACGATCAAGGCAAACGTGATGTAGTCTCCCAAGGGACCTGGACTGAATCGGGAATCGTTAAATTGCGTCCCGGATCGCCGCGTCGGGCATTTCATAAAACCGACTGAACCTAAACCGCGTTTTTGATCGGCGGTCAATCCGGGTTCGGCGGGAACGCCAGTCTCTGCCTCTCCGCCGTGCCACCATCGGGTGCCGAATTTCCTGTCCGTTCCCTGTCGTCTAGTATTGCTGTCTCCGCCTGTTACAAGTTCAAACGATGCCGTTTGCTCCATATAGGGAAAAAGCAAGACATAAATCCCTGCGCGTCCGCCTTCAATACCGCCGTTGGTGTCCCCAAAGGGACCCGAAGCGTGTCCTCCCGTGATCATAATCGGCGGCAAACTCTCTTGATACGTACTGATGAAGTTATGCACACCAATTCCGATTTGTTTCAGGTGGTTCGTGCATTGCATCCTTCTTGCCGCTTCTCTTGCTGCTTGAACAGCCGGAAGCAAGAGTGCGATCAACATGCCGATAATGGCGATGACCACTAACAGTTCAACGAGCGTAAATCCGCTCTTTACAGTAGGGTTATTTTGTTTCATAATGTCCTCCTAAAAAGGGAATGATTTGAACAGACAAATTGTTTCGGATGTTAGCCGCCGCACTTGTACGGTGCATGAAGAGCCTCGCAAGCAAGGCGGCTAACGAACTGAAAACTACGGAGCGGCGGTGGACTCGCCTCCGTCCATTGACCCCATTGCTCCCCAAACGCCGAATATGGAATTTCCGCTTGTCGGCAGCGCAACAGGAAAGGTAACGCCGGGACTTTCGGCGGTAATCGAATCTGTAAAGAACCGCACAGCACCGTCCGCCATCGCACCGTTGACTCCGCCGGAATGTCTGCTCGTGGAACCAAGCATGTGGTAGGAGTTATCGTCGGTTGTTCGGCAACCAGGATTGTTCGGCGGCATAATCGTTCCAATGACGGCAAATGTCGGAGCACCGTCTCCCCATCGCCGCATTTGAATACGGGAAGGATTATCCGCCAGTGCCGCAGTGGTGTAGTATCTTCCGCTAGCCGTCAACTTGCACACTCTCGGATTAACCGTGGGAAAAGAGGTTATCGGATTGTTATATCTGGTTGAGCCCGACCCCGATAGACCGGGACTGGTAATGGCATCTGCGCTGCGGACAATGACCGAAGCCACTGCCGTATCAGTGCTATTGTTCCTGCCGACGACCCGCTCAAGGACGGCGATAGTATTACTGGTTCCGTCCATGATGTCTCCCATATTTCGTTGCGTTTTTGCCGCAAAGATTCCGCGTGTCGAGGGATCCGATTGTATTCCGTTATCCGCATTAGGAGCTCCCGCTGCCCAATCCCCATGACAAACGGCATAGTTTGAGGCTTTCAATTCAGCGTCAGCGATTCCTCCACCCGTGGAGTCAGAAGGACAGAGAAACGCTGTAACTATTTCCCGATAAGGATTGCGGATGGTAGTTTCGACACTATTGACGGTAACAGTGATGGTAGCATTATTTTCCCACGAATGGCGGTGTTTAGTGTATTCCGTTACTATGTCATACAGCGCATTCTGTTCGATGAAGGGCAGAACGGCATTATTTGCCGAAAGCCGCTCACGGTTTCCCAGGTTGGTTCCGTTTCCTGGTCCGACGGTTCCGTAACTTCTTGCCGGAAACTTATTGTGGGTGTCGTGGTGATTGTGCAGTGCCAGGGCGAATTGTTTGAGGTTGTTGGTGCATTGCATACGTCTTGCGGCTTCTCTTGCCGCTTGCACGGCGGGCAATAGCAGAGCGATGAGCATACCGATGATGGCGATGACGACGAGGAGTTCGACGAGGGTGAAGGCACTGCGAAGCGAGCGGGGCGGCGTTAGCCCCCCGGTTTGTTCGCGTAAGTCGGGGGGGTGACACCCCCCGCTCGCTCGGTGTGTTTTATCTAA
>Ga0099364_10007351_pt1 | contig 15744 bp, 8 predicted proteins | sample TergutTh196P3_FD_73070 | JGI IMG/M metagenome (GOLD analysis project Ga0099364, IMG submission 73070) | Microcerotermes parvus P3 segment gut microbial communities from Pointe-Noire, Republic of the Congo - Th196 P3 | ecosystem: Host-associated > Arthropoda: Insects > Digestive system > Gut ...
GGTATAGCGCAGTTGGCTAGCGCGCCAGATTGTGGCTCTGGAGGTCATGGGTTCAATTCCCATTATCCACCCTAATTATAGTCGCTCAGTTTGAAAAACCTAAATGGTATTTAGGTTTTTCAAACTGAGCGACTATATGTGTTGCAACTACAGAAAAAAATTCCGAAGAGAAATGAAATTTATACCCGAAAATATTTACCGAATATGCTCTTCAACCTCTCCATAAGCTCGTCACTCGGGACAGGGGTATCCTTAAGCGGTGGAGTCAACCCCAGTGCAGTCCATTTATGTTCGCCGATTTTATGAAACGGCAACAATTCCGCACGCTGTATATTGGAAAACCGCGAAAGGTATTCCGCCATTTCCGTTGCTTCGGACTCTGAATCGGTGATACCCGGTACTATTACATAGCGAATCCATACGGGGGTTTGCCTCTTATTAAGGTGTTCCGCAATTTTGAGCGTTGTTTCAAGCTCCGCACCCGTCAACCTGCGATACTTGTCGGCTCGGATTGACTTTATATCAAGCAACACCAAATCGGTATAGGACAGCAACCCGTGCTCTTCTATGTCGGAAAGGTTGGCATTGCCGCTTGTATCAATCGCCGTGTGAATTCCGTGCTGTTTCAACTGGCGCAAAATTTCGCTCAACGCGGCAACCTGCATTAACGGCTCGCCGCCGCTTGCGGTAAAACCTCCCCCGCTGAATTTCATATAAGACTTGTATTTAACTGCATCCTTCACTAATTCATCGACATCGGTTTTTACCCCGACACCGATTCGCCAAGTGTCCGGGTTATGACAGTATTTACAGCGCAGGGGGCAACCCTGAAAAAATGCAACATAGCGCAACCCCGGTCCGTCCACAGTGCCGCAGGTTTCGATAGAATGTATATTTGCGTTCATTATAATTTACACCATTCCTTTCCGGGGAACTTCTTAGAGCCTGTTTAGATTCTCCGAACGAGTGGATTTTCAAGCAAATTTTTCGTCAGACAAGGCGATTTTTGTGCGAATATCCGCTGATATTTAAGCAAAAATCAACGCAGTACGGCGGAAAATTTGCTCGAAAATCCGCCGTGAGCGAGATTCTAAACAGGCTCTTATACTTCTGTGTGGAATGTCCTGTTTATTACATCTAATTGCTGTTCTTTAGTCAGCTTTACAAAATTAACGGCATATCCCGAGACACGTATTGTCAACTGCGGGTATTTTTCGGGATGCTCAATCGCATCCATCAAAGTTTCTCTGTCAAAGACATTTACATTTATATGATGCCCGCCATCGCTAAAGTATCCGTCGATTATTGCCGAAAGGTGCTTAATGCGTTCCGCCTCATCTCTGCCCAACGCTTTCGGAATAATCGAAAAGGTATAGGAAATACCGTCCTTTGCGTATTCATAGGGGAGCTTTGCAACGCTCGAAAGTGATGCAACCGCGCCTTTTTTATCTCTTCCGTGCATTGGGTTTGCGCCGGGGGCGAATGCATCACCCATTTTCCTGCCATCGGGAGTTGAGCCGGTTTTTTTGCCGTAGACGACATTTGAGGTGATAGTCAGCACCGAAAGGGTTGTGACTGCGTTCCTGTAAGTCCTGTGTTTTTCTAACTTTGTCATAAACAGCTTGACAACATCATGGGCGATTATATCAACCGAATCGTCGTTGTTACCGTAACTGGGATAGTCACCCTCTACTTCGTAGTCAACGGCAAGCCCCAGTTCATTTCTAATTATTTTTACCTTTGAGTGTTTTACTGCGGACAAGGAATCTGCAACTACCGAAAGGCCCGCGATTCCGCAAGCTTGTGTCCTTAGGATGCTCTTGTCGTGCAACGCCATTTGGATTCGTTCAAAGCAATACTTATCATGCATATAATGGATTATATTCAAGGCGTTGATATACAGCCGCGACAGCCATTCGAGAATTTGGTCGAATTTCCGCATAAGCTCATCATACGACAAATACTCGGAGGTAATCGGCGCGAATTCCGGTGCGACTTGGACTCCGCTTAGTTCATCTTTTCCGCCGTTTATCGCATAGAGCAACGCTTTTCCCAGATTTGCACGTGCGCCGAAAAACTGCATTTGTTTACCGGTTCTCATCGCCGAAACGCAGCAAGCTATAGAGTAATCACCGCCCCAGTACCGTCTCATTAAATCATCGTTTTCATATTGTATGCTACTTGTATTTATTGAGATTTTGGCGCAGAAGTCCTTAAAATTTCTCGGCAGATTTACTGACCACAGCACGGTCATGTTCGGTTCGGGGGCAGGTCCTAAGGTATTAAGCGTATGGAGTATCCGAAAGCTGTTTTTTGTAACATGAGTCCTCCCATCGTTGCCCATTCCGCCGATTGCTTCTGTAACCCATGTCGGGTCGCCGGAAAAAAGCTCGTTGTATTCGGCAGTCCTCAAAAAGCGTACCATACGGAGTTTCATGCAAAAGTGGTCCATATATTCTTGCGCTTGGGTTTCGGTAATTACACCGTTTTTCAAATCCCTCTCAATGTAAATATCAAGGAATGTCGAAACCCTCCCGAGAGACATTGCCGCGCCGTCTTGCTCCTTGACTGCCGCCAAATACCCGAAATAAGTCCATTGTATTGCCTCTTTTGCGTTTGTCGCCGGCTGCGAAATGTCAAAACCGTATGACTCCGCCATTTGCCGAAGCTCTTCCAATGCCTTAATTCCCTCTGAAATGTCTTCCCTCTCCCGTATTATGTGGTATATCATGTCAGGGACTTCCAACGAAGTTAAATCGTCTTTCTTGAACTTTTTCAGCAAATCAATGCCGTACAGTGCAACCCGTCTGTAATCGCCGATAATCCTCCCGCGTCCGTATGCATCGGGCAACCCCGTGATTATCCCGGATTTTCGCGCTTTCAGAATGTCATCAGTGTATGCATCAAATACACCGTCATTGTGAGTTTTGCGGTATTTATTGAATATTTCCTCGGTACCCTTATCCAAGCTGTAGCCGTAGGATTCCAACGCTCTTTTGACTACTCTGAGACCGCCGTTCGGGAAAATCCCCCTTTTGAATGGCTTGTCTGTTTGAAGCCCCACAATCTCCTCTAAATCTTTATCAATATAACCGGGTGCGTGTGAGGTGATGGAGGAAGGGATTTTTGTCTCGGCATCAAGAACGCCTTTTTTGTTTTCCTCCTGCATAAGCCCCATTACTTGATTCCACAGTTTTATTGTTTTAGGTGTCGCATCGCACAAAAACCCATCATCACCATCGTAAGGCGAGTAATTATTTTTAATAAACTCCCTCACGTTTACCTCGCCAGTCCATTCACCCGGTATAAACCCGCTCCATTCTTTTCTCATAAAACACACCATCCTTTCTTGATTGGATTATAACATAAATTTAAAAATTTGTCAACATTTTACAAAAAAGAAACAAAAAATTTGCGCAATTGTTATTGACAAATATGTGAAATTGAGGTATAATATTCATTATGAATTTTACGTTTTCGTTACATTTATATATCTTAATACCCACCATGGGTACTTTACAACGAGAATTATATTTGATATTATTAACTTTTAAAGGGAGGATTTTTATGTCTGATTTTGATTTTGTACCCGTAAAGTTGCGGACGCTTCCGCTGAATTTTACTTTGAGCTGTGAGATATATTTCAGGAAACCGTCTTCAGGGCGAGATGAAAAAGGGGAGGCGGAAGAAGATTTTGCTTTATTGTGCGAAAACCAAACAATTACCCAAAAGCTTGTGGACCGATTGAAGCGGGTTATTTTCCCCGATTCCAATGTCTACATAGCCAGAGAATCTGTGATTTCGCTTCTTTTTGACAAAGGGCATTTCCTCGGATACAGTGAAAAGGAGGTTGCCGAAATCCGCGCTCACGAAAACCCGTGGGAAGTTGCCGCAAGTACTAAGCAACTCAAAAAAGCTTCCGCCCCCGTTGTGCCGCAAGCACCGGCGGCAGGTTTTTTCAGCCATGTTAAAAAAGGAGTGGACCCGATGTTTTACTCTGATGATGCTCCTTTGGAAAAGGGTTCAAGGCTTGAGAAAATCATACAACGCTATGACAAAAATAAGGAACAGACGACTTCGATGATAAACACCGCTAAGAAAACCGGGCGAATTATAAAAGAGCAAAGTAACGCAATTGCGTGCGAAGTTCAAAGGCAGGTCAACGAAACGGATGCATCACTGATTATTCGGACGATTAATCGAATACGCACGGTTGACGAATATTTGCACACACATTGTCTGAATGTTGCGTACCTTAACGGGTTGATGGGAAAGTGGTTAGGATTTGATGCACTCCGCCAAAGTCAATTGGTTGAGACGGGATTGCTCCATGACATCGGCAAGCTTGGGGTTGACCAAGATATTTTGAACAAACCCGCGCGGCTTACGCCGGAAGAGTTTGAGGCTATAAAGAAGCATCCTGTTTTGTCGCTTGAGATGCTTACGAAATCGGGTGTAAAAAGCGTTGAAATATTGGAGGGAGTGGTATCTCACCATGAAAAGCTTAACGGAACCGGTTATCCGCGGGCATTGAATGCTAATGAGATAAGCGAATTTGCTCGAATCACCGCTATTTCCGATATTTATGACGCAATGGTGACAAGGCGGGTTTACAAAGAGCCGCAGTCGCCTTTTGCAATTTTAAGCGAATTTGTTCAAGAATGCTATTCCGAGCTTGACATTAAGTATGTGGATGTGTTTATAAACTGCATGGCGGAGGAGCTTAAAGGCAAGGAAATTATAGTCAATGACGGACGTACCGGAGTAGTATTGCTTGTCAACCCGCGAAAGCCGCTTTGCACAATAATTGAGGTTGACGGAAAAACGGTTACAATGAATGATGAACTGTATTGCGTTATGATGAAGGGAATGTAAGAGGCAAGAACCTGTCTTCGCAAGCAATGTGCTGATAAATCGAGTGATATTTTTTTGTCAGACAAGGCAAAATTTATCGTAATGCTTTGTGCATTGCGGAAAATTTTAACGCAGTATGGCGAAAAATTCGCCGATTTAGCAGTGCATTTGCTTGTGAAGACAGGTTCTAATATTATTCCAAGCTTTTCCTATTAAATAAAAAGTATAAAGTTCAACCCTTTTGCAAAAATAAGAGCAAAAGGGTTGAAAGTAATCTGCGTAAGTGCGGAAAACGAAACTTTCAGCGGTGCGTTTGTGCAGAAAGGGCATGGTCATGAATATTACTAATAAAGAATACGGTGAAATAACCAAAAAACGCTCGCCTAATACAAAAGTCGGGCTGACTTTTACAAAAGCATTCTTAATAGGGGGTGCGATTTGCGCAGTAGGGCAGGGGTTCTTAAATTTATACACAAACCTCGGTTTTGCCCAAACTGAGGCAGGTGCGTTGACTTCAATGACTTTAATTTTTATAGCCGCCGTTTTAACAGGGTTAAAGCTGTACGATAAAATGTCAAAGCATGGCGGAGCGGGGACTCTTGTGCCGATTACCGGGTTCGCCAATGCAGTAGTCGCACCTGCGCTTGAATTCAAGTCGGAGGGGTATATTACGGGAGTCGGCACAAAAATGTTCACAATAGCGGGCCCGGTACTTGTTTACGGAATTGCCGCCTCGGCTTTATACGGATTGTTGTATTATTTGCTTTGGTAGCAACACAGCTTCTAAGAAGTCGCGCTTCCTTGTCTTATTTGTTCGCTTACACTGTTAAAAACTTTCGCTATAAGCGGGTCAAAATGTGTCCCCGCATCCTGCATTATGATTGAGACTGCCTTTTCATGTGAAAGGGATTTCTTATAGGGGCGTTCGGAAACAAGCGCGTCATACACGTCAATTGCCGCCATGATTCTCCCGTGCAACGGAATCTCATCACCCTGCAATCCGAATGGATAACCTGTGCCGTTCCACTTTTCATGGTGGCACATGGCGAACAGTTTTGCACTGTGAAGAAATTCGGCATCTCCGGTTCTTTCGATTGCTCTGTCGATAATGATACCGCCCTCTGCCGAATGTGTCTTCATTATTTCAAACTCATCAACAGTTAATTTGTCCGGTTTGTTCAAGATAGAATCGGGGATTGTTATTTTGCCGACATCGTGCAACCGCGCCGATGAAATAACCGATTCAACGTCCCAACCGCTTATTTCATCGGCATAGACTCCCTGTTCTACCATGGCGTTAATCAGTATCTCTGTGTACATCGACGTTCGGTCAACGTGTCCCCCCGTGCTTTTGTCCCGACTTTCAACAATGTCCGCTAAAATGTAAACTATTCCGTTTTTAAGGTGTACAAGCTGTGTGGTACGCTCTCGAATTAAATCATCAATATTTAAATGATTCTTAATACGTTTAAGCAATACCGGAACTGAGAAAGGCTTTGTAATAAAGTCTACCGCGCCGAGTTCAATGCCGTGAGCTTCATTAACGGAATCGGTAAGCCCTGTCAGGAAGATAACGGGAATGTCCATAGTTTCGCGATTGGCTTTTATTCGCTCCATTGCTTCGAAGCCGTTCATTTGGGGCATTTCCACGTCAAGAAGAATTAAATCGGGACGCTTTTTTTCCAAAAAAGAAAACATTTTTTCCGCAGATGGCATTGTCAAAACATTGTACTTTTTTTCCAATGCCGATGCCGCCATTGTAAGATTTGAATCATTGTCGTCAACAACAAATATTAGTTTTTTTAACTTAGAATACATTATTTTACCCTTTCTTAGAACCTGTCTTAACAATGTGCAAAATCAAAATTTTGAGTTTCTGATTCTTCTTTTTATTATAAAATCCTTTAAATGCAATGCCGCTTTCTCGCGTAGAATGTCGTCATTTATAGGCTTTGCTATAAAATCGGTTGCACCGTTATTGATTGCCACAGTTATGTTATCGACAGTAATTTCAGAGGTCAAGAATATAATCGGCGTTTCTTCGTGTCCGGTATAGTCCCGTATAATCGGAATAAGGTCGAACCCGTGCATAACCGGCATTTTACAGTCGAGAAGAAACAAATCCGGCGTAATTAATTCTAAAAGCATTTTTAGGTTTTCGGGCTTTGCAAGTGTTCTCACTGCGTATTCATTGTGCAATGCGTTATTAATTGATTTTAAAATGCTTGGGTTGTCGTCAATGGCGAGAATTAGAGGTTTATTTGCGTTTCTCTTTTCCGGGTCAAGCTGATATTCCAAACTTTCGACTAACATAGCATCATTAAAAGGTTTGGTTAAAAAATCAACTGCACCTAAATTTTTAGCTTTAGTCATAGAAGCCTTGTCATTCTTGCTCGACAAAAAGATAACGGGAATTTGTGCGAGCTTTTCATCCGCTTTAAGGGTTTCTATGATTTTAAATCCGTCGGTATCCGGCATATTAATGTCGAGAAGTATTATATCCGGAGTGAGCTTTTCGAGGATTTTGAACAACGCCTCCGCCGATGTTGCGGGGAAAATTTCATAGCGTTCCTTGAGCCTTTCCTTTGCCGATACTAATAAAAAACTCACATCGTCAACCATTATGACCTTCTTCCTTGCTCCTTCTGTTGCTTGTGTTACTGCATTTTCCATGTTTTTACCCTTACCCTTTCCGCACAAACGTGCAATAAAAATTCGTTTTCCCATTTAACAAAAATTGATTTTCCATGTTTTTACCCTTGCCCTTTTCGCACAAACGTGCAATAAAAATTTATTTTATATCAGATAATTTTTCTGTAATTGCCATATAGTCCATAAGCTCTGCTTTTTCAATGAGCCATTCTGCAAGCCCGTCATCGGACGTATAACCGAATGCGTTTATTTCCGCAATCGCAGTCTCTACCGAATCCATGTCATAGATTTCGCAAGCGTTGTATAACCGCAGAAGCGATTCGGTATCGGGCTCAGGCTTTTGAGGTTTGTTGCTGTTTTGCGCATCTGCCCCTGCGATTACCGTCTCTGCATTTGCAACAACCTTTCGTGCCGCCTCGACAAACAGGGGATTATGTTCCCTTATATAATCAATGTCACTGGCCTTTGCGGCAAATTCAAGTGCTTTTGCCTTTTCGCCAATCTCTTCTGCGAAGATGTCAAAGCTCATTCCCTTAAACCCGTGAACGGTAATTTCGTAGCTCTTTAAGCTTCTTTCATCTTCGAATTCGTCATCGGCAAGCGAGTCAAGCATACGACGTGCATTCAATGCAAACGAACGCAAAATTTTGAGATAAATCTCCATGCTTCCATCGTATCTTTCTAATCCCTTTTGAACATCAATTCCGTCTATAGAAGGGATTGCCACGGTAATGTCTGATAACGAGTTGATGTATTCTTCGGCGGATTTTTCAGCTTCTTCAAACTCACTGTGAAGCACGTTCTGCTTAATTTGAGCCAAAACTCTCCTTGTTTTTTCCGAGCAAGGTTTTTCAGACATTGCGAAAAGTATATCTAACACAGGTTTGCGTTTATAATCAACGCATAAGTTCCGCACCTCGGACAACATTTCAACCAAAGCCTTCGCATCATCGTTGCTGTCCCTGTCGTTATGTCGAGAGCCGTGCTTTTTAATTAATATAAGCAATTCCTCCAACAATTCCGGTGCGTAGCATTTAATATAATCAACATCACGCTCCCGCCCCGCGATTTCCAATTTTTTTGCCGATTCGGAAAGTGCGATTTCCCCGATATTATGCAACGCGACTTTAATCCCGTGAACTGTAACAATGAGCTTTTGTAAATTATCGGCATTGTCGTACTGCCGAGTTCGGCAAAGCTCGTCTAATACCGCAATGGTTTTACGTGCGTCATTGACAAAAGATTCAAGCAAAGGCGAAACTTTGTTTGAGGTGTTTGGTTCTTCGTTATTGTGCGGCGGCTTTTCTTGGATTTCTTGAAGCTCGGCTGCTTTGATTACAGCTTCGGGTTGTTTGTTGCGAATCAGCTTATTTAAAACAGAATCTAACCGCCGTATATCTATCGGCTTAGAGATAAACCTGTCGAATCCGTTTTTCAAAAACAATTCCGACTGACCCGCTACCGCATTTGCCGTCAATGCGACAATAGGCTGTTTATAACCCATTTCGCGGATTTTCTTTGCCGTTTCTATACCATCCATTTCCGGCATCATATGGTCCATAAATATAATGTCATATTTCTTACCGCTTTTAATTTTTTCAATAGCTTTAAACCCGCTTATAGCTGTTTCGATTTTTAGCTTATAAGGACGCATAAGACCCTCGGCTACATACAGATTTGTTTCCACATCGTCTACTACCAAAACGCTTCCGTAAGGCATTGGAGACCTTATAATTTGAGCTTTATTGTTGCTCGTTATATAATTATGCACACTGAAATTCCGCAGATTTTCGGCTTGTTCTCTTCCTATAACATCGCCCTTAACTATGAGTTGGGGTAGCTTTACGGTAAATGTTGAACCTCCGCCCGGTTTGCTTTCAACATTGATATTCCCCTCCATAAGCGTGATTAACCTATGGGTAATCGCCAAGCCCAATCCTGTTCCCTCAATTGCTTTCTTGCTGAAACGGGTATATTCCTCAAATAAAACTTCAACTTGCCTTTCTGTCATGCCCGAGCCGGTATCTTTAACGACCAAAACAAGGATTGCGGTGTCTTGGCTGTCATCGGGCGAAAAATGATTAATCGCTAATTGAACTTTGCCTTCGGTTGTGTATTTAAAGGCATTAGAGAGCAGGTTGTTCAAAATTTGCTTTATACGAAGCTCATCCCCGATTAATTTCTGCGGAAGATTTTCGTCAATGTCTACTTCAAACTCAATATTTTTCTCGCCGATTCGCATAGCATTTAAATTTACGGAATCGTTTATTAAATCGGCGACATTATATTTAGCTGTTACTATATCAATTTTGTTTGCTTCAATTTTGGAAAAATCCAATATATCGTTGATAATCCCCAATAACAAGTCGCACGAATTGTATATTCTGCCTAAACCGTCTTTAACTTTTTCTGTAAGCTGATTATCTTCCTGCATAAGGATTTCGGTTATTCCTATAATTGCGTTCATCGGCGTGCGTATTTCGTGGCTCATATTTGCCAAAAATGAGGATTTGGCTTGACTGACCGCTTCAGCCTCTGTACGTTTTTTTACTAAGTCTTGTATATTGGTTATATCTTGGACAATTTCAATGAATCCGGCGGTTTCGCCCTCCATATCGCGGAGTATTTCCGTGTCAACCTGATACGATGATTCCTTGTGGTTGAAAAAAGTGCGTTTAATTCCTTGTTTTGCGCAGGCTATTCCGCATTTACCCGTGCCGCATATTTCCTTGTTCCATTCACTGCATGATTTTCCGAGCATATCTGCAAGTTTCAGTCCCAAAAAGTCTTCGGTAGCCGTGTTCACAAAAGTCCATTTCATATCCGCATCGGTGACGGTAACAGGCAATGGTATAGCATCAAGGATTGATTTGTACCAATGAGCATCCTTTTCAATTTTCGCCATATGGTTTGATATTTCCTGTTCCATCTGTTTCTTAGCGGTTATATCCATCAGCGCACCCGCAACTCTCAGCGGTTTTCCGTCTTTATCCCTGTGTGTTGTCCCGAGTGCGCGGAAATATCGGTATTGACCGTTTTTCATCATTATGCGGTTTTCAACGTCATACGGCGTTCTCCCCGTATAGTCGCTCAAATGCGCTTCGAATGCAGTAAGCGTTTCATCCTTGTCTTCGGGGTGCAGACGAGTACTCCAAGTGTCAAGGCGGTTCGGGAAGTCGTTTGTATCGCTGAATCCGAGCATATAGCGAAACTCCTGTGACCATGTGAATTTGTTTGCGGGATTCAGCAAGTCCCCGCCCACAACATCCATGTCCCATAACGCAATGTTCAATGCGTCATTTGACAGCTTGTATTTCATGATGTCGTATTCATTTGAGCGGAATTGTTCTAACAGCTTTATTTGGTTCAGCACTCTGCATTTGACAAGAGCACTTGAAAACGGCTTGACTATATAATCTGCCGCTCCGAGATTTAATCCCCTCTCCTCATCAATCGGATTAGAAAGTCCCGTGATAAAAATAACCGGAATGTTTTTTGTGATGTCTGTCTCTTTTAGCATAGTAATAACGGCATACCCATCCATATCCGGCATAATGACATCAAGTAATATCACGTCGGGGGAATGCTTCCGGGCAGCATTTATCGCCGTTTCACCGTTTTTGGCTACGTAAATATTGTACTCCGGTTGTAAAATGTGGGTAAGTGCTATTATGTTTGATGTTTCATCGTCTACAACAAGTACGCTGAATTTTCTTTGAGCCATTTTATCGCCTCCTCAAAATTATAGTCCTCAACCAAGTCCGCGAGTTTCTCCGCACCGGGGACAGCACGTATTTCATTAAGCAGCGTTATGCAATCGGGCGATAAATTCTCAAGCAAGGGTTGGAGCTTTTTAAGCAACTCCGATGTCTGAGCCGCACTCATAGGTTCGGGGAGTTGTGGCGGAACTGCCGATTCGTCAAGCAACGGGCTTAACTCTTCAAGTGTCGATTCCAACTCTGTTTTGAGAAGGTTCATTTTATTGTCCCAAATCGAATCCAAGCCGTCTTTGAGCAATATCTCAACTTCATGAGCGGCATTTTTCAATCCCGTCTTGCCGATTAATCCGGCACTGCCTTTAAGCGAATGCGCTAACCTGTGTGCGAGTTTCGTGTCACCTTTGGCGACAGCCTCCTCAATTTCAACATGAACAGTTTGATTGTTTTTTACGAAATTAATTCGCAGTTTCCTTTGTGTTTCTTCATCTCCGTGTTCATATTCACCTATAGGAACGACACTTACAGGTTTAAGATATTTCAGCAATATACGCCACAACTCATGCGATGTAAATGGTTTACCCAAGCAGTCGGGCATTCCGTGCTTTTTGTACTTTTCTAATTCGCCTGTCATTATATTTGCCGTCATTGCCACTATAGGCGTTCCGGTATTAAGTGCCGATATTTTCGTTGCGGCTTCAATTCCGTCCATGACAGGCATGAACATATCCATGAAAATTAAGTCAAACGGAGTTTCGCCTTTTTCCATACGTCCCCGCACCATCTCGATGCCGACTTTTCCGTTATCTGCCGATACTGCTCTAACCCCCACGCGGGAAAGGTGTTCGCAGATTACCTCTTGATTCATTGGATTGTCGTCGCAAATCAAAACAAAGCTGTCGAAATAGGGTTTTTCGGTGAAAACAAAACTATCGCGTTCCGGTAGTTCGTTTTCCGATTCTACCGTGTCAAATACAATCTCGAAACTGAATGTACTGCCGATTCCCGGTTCGCTTTTTACCGTAAGTGTTCCCCCCATAAGCTCCACTATATTTTTTACGATTGCAAGACCTAACCCTGTGCCGCCGTAGTTGCGCGTTGTGCTTGAGTCCGCTTGAATAAACGGCTCAAATATTCTCTTTGTCTGTTCATCGCTCATTCCTATGCCGCTGTCTGTTACTTCAAAATAAACAGCCGCCTTATCTTCATATTCCTTTTTTATAAGGGCGGAGAACTTGACTGTCCCTGTGTTTGTGAATTTCACCGCGTTTGACAGCAGATTCATAAGTGCCTGATACAGCCTGACCGAATCGCCTACCAACTGCCTGCCCGCGAGAGGTTCGGCGTAGACACGCAAGTCAAGTCCTTTTTCTTTGACGGGCGGAAGGATAACCGATTGACAACGTGTGAAAACTTCGTATAAATTAAACGGTACGCATTCCAATTCCATTCTGCCCGCTTCTATTTTCGACACGTCCAATATATCGTTTATAATTCTGAGCAGCCAATCTGCGCTGTCCGTGATTTTGCTTAAATAATCCTTGATTTGCGGCATAGTACTGCTGTCTGATGCGAGCTCGGCGAATCCCATAATGCTGTTCATCGGTGTGCGTATTTCGTGGCTCATAGCGGCAAGAAATTGGCTTTTCGCATTGTTGCTTGCTTCGGCAATATCCGTCCGACGCATAGTTTCTAATCGCTCTTCCTCCCATTCTTTACGGTCGGTTATATCAAAAACGTAGCCATCGAGCATAGCGGGCGAACCGTCCGGATTTTTCTCGGTTACAACGCAACTTTCCAAAACCCATTTTATTGTGCCGTCTTTCATTATAAGACGATGAGTATTTTCAAACGGCAGACCGACTTCGAGGGTCTCCATCACATTTCTTTCGTATTCGGGTAAATCATCGGGGTGCAGCATTTCCATATACTTATTAGGGCCGACGACCAATTCCTCAGGCGTATATCCCAAAAGCTCCTTGCCGCCCTCGCTGACAAATGTAAGAGGATAATCGGGGTAATCGCCGTGGCATTGAAACGCCATGCCGGGTAAATTGCGGACTATTGCTTCGATTCTCGACGACATCCGCTGTTGCTCGAATTCGGCGGCTTCTAACCTCATTCGTTCAGTTACATCGGTTTGATAGCCTTCTATAATATACGGAGTCCCATCCGGCTTTTTCTCGATTACTCGGCTTCGTTCCCAAACCCATTTTTCGACCCCGTCCCGCGTTATGATTCTGAATGTATTTTCATAAGGCTGACCTTTCTCAAGCGTTTCCGCGCTCAATTTCTCGACAATGGCGGTGTCTTCCGGGTGAATAAAATCGAAAAATTTAACTGCACCGCCATCTAATAAATCATTCGGTTCATAGCCCGTGAGTTCCTTGCAACCCTCGCTGACAAAAAGGCAAGTAAACTCCGGCGGATTATAGATGTGCTGAAATACCATACCGGGCAGGTTTTGTATAATCGTGTCAACTCTTTTAGTTGCGCGGTCGGTTGCTTTGCTGTTTTTCTTATCCTTTATATATGCGACCAAAAAGATTCCGAGGACCAGCACCAACGTAATAACGACCAAAACGAAAGCACCGATAACCCACCTGTGACGTTCTCTCAACATTTTCGCCTCGTAATTATAGGTTTTAGTCTGCCATTGTTCTAAAATTCTGTCGGTGTCGATAAACATAAGAGCTTTGTCGATAATCGAAACAAGAATCTCGTGTTCTTTATTTATTCCGAAAGTGGCTTCAAAGTCATCGTTAAACAGGTAATTGGCTTTATAATCCGAATACTCGTAATAATTGGTCAATGAGGCAAGCCTGCTTTGGCTGGACATAACAAGGTCAATCTCGCCGCGGTCAAGAGCCGCGAATGTTTCGTCCGTATTAGCGTATTCTGTGGCGTTTACGGCGTTGGGAAACCACCTTCGGAACACATCGGCAAATGCAGAGCCTCTGGCGAATCCCACTCTTTCAAAAGGAATGTCATTCAACTCTATGTTCGGGTAATCCTGTTTGGAAAGCAGGGCAAACCTGTCCGTTATGTACAGGGTGTCGGGCCATAAGAACCGTTCTTTTCGTTCAGGGCTTTGAATCAAGTTAGGCATGATATATGCCGTTCCGTTTTCCAAAATTGTCAGCAACTCGAGCAATTCGGCAGAGGTGTTATTGATGATTTCAAATGAAACTCCGGTCAGTTGTTCCATCTCGCTTAATACATCAAAGGCTGCCCCTTCCCATCTATCTTCTTTAGTATTGTAAAAGCTCATGGGATAGGACATATATTGTGATGCAACCGGTATTACGGGATTATTCCTTAAATACGACTTTTCCTCATCGTTTAGGTGCATTTGGAATCTATGCTTTCTGTAATCCTGATACCCGCGCCTGTACAATTCGGTCAAATGTCTGTAAGAGCCGCTCTGCAGGGCTTTTGTGATTACGGAGATAATAGGCTCAAGCTCATGGTTTCTCGTTGCGAGACCGACAGGGATAAACGTCAGCGGTAAAAAATCTTCGGCGATTACGCTTCCGTAGGAGTCAAACGCGATTTCCATGGTGTTGTGTCCGATAAAAGCATCCGCTTCCTCATTTTGAAGCATTCGGTATGCCTCTTCATATGTTTCTGCGGCAATTTCAATATAGGAGGCGGGTTCAAGCGTTTCCGCAAACAGCTCCGTAATCATAGTGCCTTCAAGAAAAACATATCGCGGCAACCTTGACTGTTCTATTATGCTGATGGGTTGACTGTTTTCAAGCCGTATGGTTTTAACCGAACGCTGAACCGTGGGTACGGTCATAAAATAGTCCAGCATACGGTTTTCGGTAATGACTAAGCTCGCAAAATCGAACTCCCGGGCGTTTAGCTTTTGCAGCATCGCGCCTAATTCCTCAATTTTTGCCTCAAAGGGTATTCCGAACAACTCTGACAGCCACTCACAAAGCAGAACCATATAGCCGTGCATCCCGCCGTCATCGTCCGTAAACAACTCGGTACTATGCGGTATATTTACTGTAAAAGGGATGCCCCTCTCCCGCAATTCCTTAATCGCCTCGATTTCGTCCGAGGTAATTCCGGGGACATCAAGATAATATGTAACAACTGAAGAGTCATCGGCGACACTGCTTTCAACCGAAACAGGCCAATCGGCAAACACGGACATCATCAGTATTGCGCAAAGCAGAACACAGACCAATCTGTTCAACCTGTAATTTCTCATTCTACACTTTTCCTTTCGGCATTTTGGCTTTCCGAGGAACTCTTATATTTATAGTTATTTTATTATTGTAACATGGCAACTTGATAAAATCAAGCTTTTCTGCCAAAATTACAAAAAAAGTTTACGAAAAGTTTTCAAAAATTTTAATCCCCTTATTTCAGGTGGCAGCCCCACTCCACGCTACCAAGCGTTCCAAATAAACCCTGCGAACGTGGATATAGACTAAAAAAGTGTGCAAAAAGCTTCTAAAAAACCAAAAAAAGAGCAAAAAAGAGAAAAAAAGTGTTGACAACGAGAAAT
>Ga0099364_10007352_pt1 | contig 15744 bp, 12 predicted proteins | sample TergutTh196P3_FD_73070 | JGI IMG/M metagenome (GOLD analysis project Ga0099364, IMG submission 73070) | Microcerotermes parvus P3 segment gut microbial communities from Pointe-Noire, Republic of the Congo - Th196 P3 | ecosystem: Host-associated > Arthropoda: Insects > Digestive system > Gut ...
GAATGTAAAAAACTTGGAATAGCAATTATAAAACAAGTAGGCGACACAATAGAAATTTATGACGAACATCTAAAAGTATTGTAGTGGTAGTCGGTAGTATTAAAAAAAATAAAACTACCATTTAATAAACAACAATTCTCGAATTTAAATATGAATAATCAGCAGATTTACAATCATTTAGAAAGCCATAATATCAATCCTTCCGTTCAAAGGCTTGCTATAATGAAATATATGTTTGAGCATCATAAAACTCATCCAACGGTAGAGGATATATACACAGCTCTTTTGCCTTCAATTCCTACCTTGTCAAAGGCTACTGTGTACAATACTCTCAAACTTTTTGTGGAAAAAAAGGCGGTCATCTCACTATTAATTGACGATAGAAACGTCCGCTATGACATTAATGCAGACGATGTGGAACATGCGCATTTCAGATGCAAAAATTGCTATTGTATCTTCGACGTGCCTATCGAAAAATCTGACATTCCACAATTTAAAGGACACTCATACCTTTTCCCTAACGAGGTGCATATTTCTTTTTTGGGATTTTGCATAAATTGTCGATAAAAGTTACTTTCGTCAACGAAAACAAACCGTTCGTCAAAATATAGATTTTTAACACAACCTTTAATAACTACAAACGTATAATTAGTATAAAATTAAAATTAAACTAAGTTTGTAACAATTATAAATTTGAAGATTATGAAAAGGTTTTTTGTAATTCCGATGCTCACTATAGCAGCCATAATATCAAGCTGCGATAAACATGACGAGCCGTTGCCGGATAAAAAAAATAGCGACGAACAGTTAGTAGATGGCGCAATTGTCATTGACAACCATCCTAACGTGACGATAGAAGACAGGGATGCCGACCTTTGGGAAAACGCCCAAAATTCAAAGTCAACATCTTCTAAGTCGTCAATAGTTAGCCATTCCAACGACGAGGCTAACGAGCTGATAGCCAGCCATTATCGTTTTAAAGAAGTTGCCGAAATGGGAACATTGACCATTGAAGACGGTGATGGCATCATGCGAAAAGTGCAGGCTTCGCATGTGAAAATTTCCAACGAGTATGCCTTTGTTACATATAATTATGAGGGCGACAAAAATGTTGGAGGACTTGTAATCTACAGATATTCAGTAATTCCCGATGCTTTTGAGGAAGCAAAGGTAAACGTAACTGTACATACAAGTATCAAAATGCCTAACGCACAGTTCAATGCCATTGATTTTGATGGTACGCGTCTCTATCTTGCCGGCGCCAGCGAAGACCCGCGCCTTGGATATAAAGACGATTTGAATCGTGCATTCTTTGTTGTGATGGAGGTCTATCAAGACAAAACGTTCAAAATACAGGAGCCGTTTTATAAGCACCTCACATCGCATCAGGCAACTTCTATCCGCAAATGGGGCAACCGTATTTATATCGCTACCGGCGATGGAATAGACGGCGACGGCGGCTTGTATGTATACGATGCAAACACTCTTGAAGAGGAGAATAGTATTCTTGGAATACAAAATGCCCGCTCGGTTGACGCAGATGAAACAGGGGTGTATCTCATGCAAGCAAATCCCGCGCGCATTACCCACTACAATGCCGATGGAACAGGCGGTAGAGGCGAAATATACCACAAAGCAGGCGAAGCAATGCAAAAAGACGCAAAATCGGACATGCTGATTTGGGGGCAATATATGTTTGTGTCTAAAGATGAGAGCGGTATGGATATGGCGTTCACAAACAATGGCGTTGTTAACCAATCGTTAGATGCGCCCAACAAAAACGCGGGCTGCGTAGGCGAAAGCGTAGACTGCTGGAATCCCGAGGAAGATGTCACAAACAGCGTGAGTATGAACAGCGACATTAAAATAACCTACGACGGAACGACGAAAGTAAAATCCGATGTATTGTTCTTAGCAAATGGACGGCAGGGAATATACTGGTACGAAATTATTAGCGACAAAGACGGCAACGACAAAATTGTAACGCCATACGACAATAGCGGACTTGCCGGCAGAGGCTCGTGTAATTACATTGCCTCAAGTGGAAATATAATTTTTATTGCAAATGGTCTGGGCGGCATAAATGTTTTGTATTATGCAATAAGCCCATACGAAGAGGTAATTGAGCCGGAACCGGAACCGGAACCAGAACCTGAGCCAGAGCCGGAACCAGAACCGGAACCAAATCCGGAACCGGAAAAATTAGTGGTAATAGGCAAATGGAGTACTTCTAACGACGGCGGCAAAGATGTCATGGGCGCTACCGGCTGGATGTCGAGCGACCACCCTGCTCAAGGCTGGCAAAACTATCTTTACGATAAGGTAGGCAGTTTGTTCAATTTTATAACTGTTAGCCGTTATGGCGCCAATAACAGCGATTATCAGACTTTGACCATTAATGAGCCAAGAATACCAAAAGGAGCAAGCAGAATCTTTCTACATATGAAAGACTGCGGCGAATTCACTACCATTCCTGGCACGGCAGGGTATAAAAATGAAGACGAAATATTCTTGAATTATGCCTTCGGAATACCCTTAAATCAGATGGGAACTATTACCAACAACCTGATTGACAACATGTTGACTGAAATAGGTTTGCAACCGGCGCATGGATTCAAAGGCACAGCAAACGCAGGCAATGCTAACGGCTTCCACGCATACAATGATTATGACTGGAATCTCATAGCTAACAAGGTAACTGCAAATGGCGGCGTCATTGAGTTTGGCTGGTCGTTTTATCCCGGAAGAACGCAAAGCGGACCTGACGGCAGTTTCTGGATGCTACGCGACCCAGCGTCGCCGGCAGGTGAAATAGTGGCGGGAGGCGTATTAGCTCAGGGAAAAATAGAAAACGGCATCGCTAAAATACCGCTGCCTAACGATGGACGCAAATATGTATTGGTAATCGGCATGATGAACATCGGCGAATACTATGTCCCACAAACAGAGGGTAATCCGCATTTGATTTTAACGGATGTTGTTCAAAAATGGTAGGATTTAGTCGTAGGTCATTAGTCTTTAGCAATTAGCAAAGGCTGCTTAAAATAAGACACATCGAACTTTGAAAAATTTTTTCTCAGTTCGATGTGTTTGTTAACTTATGGATAAGTATAGGGTTAGTAGTAATAAATTAATTTTTCTGTTCTATTTCCTGCCTGAATGATATACAAACCGTGCGTATGCAAGGGTATTAGCGTTTCATTGCCATTGGCAACACCTTTGAATATTAACGCTCCGGTTGCATTATAAATTGAAAATGTTTCGCCTGTAGCTAATCCGCTAATATGTAGCAAGCCATTAACAATGAAAGCATTAAACGGATAAGCGTTTTGTTGAGTTTCTAAACCGGTGGTTGCTACAAGCGTATTAACACGCAAAGGAGCAGAAGGCGCGCCGGCAAAGAAATTTTCGTTTTCGGCTGAACGAGCAAACACATAATAGGTTCTGTTGGGGGACAAATCCGCGAAACTTGGCTCCGACCGCCAATTAAAATTTGCCGGAGTATTTACCGTTCTGATTAAATATTCTACGTTTTGTCCATTACTTAAAGCGTCTAATGGTTTTACGGTAACACTGTTGTTGGTTACGCTTTCCAATGTTGGCGTTTTTACGTCTACGCCTGTTCTTTTAAGTTGATTATTTAGCCATGTAATTCTACTGTTCCACCAAACCGCCATTTCTGAAATTAGCTGGGCGTGGTTTGTATTGTAACGGCTAACTACATATCCTCCGGGAACAGCCCATCTTTCCGAGTCCTGCAAAATAGCCGGTCTTATTTCTGCGCCAAGTTCCTCAATAAATTCTGAAAAAGCGCTAAGTTCTAAATATTTTTCGCTCCATCGTTCTTTATATTTATTAAAAAATACGGGGTCGTCAAAAAAACGCCGGAAGAACGAATGTTTTTGGATAAATTGAGAGGTTGTGCCTGGCACGAAATACACATGGTTATGAATATCCCAATCCCATCCGAATGATATATCAAAGTCCCACAGAGGTCCCAACGAAATTTTTCCCCCCTTGTCCTTATACGCAAACACTGAGTTGCCTAAACGTATGCCATCGGTATTGGCAACTATTTCGTGTATCATTATATAGTCTATAAAACTGTCCATGTCTATCAAATCTCTGTATCCGTTTTCGGGAAATCTCGATGAAACCATCATGTCGCACAAGTTATTCCAATCATTTTTAATAAAATCGTAGTACGGATTGTTGCTGTCGTTGGGGTCGCCATCGGGGGCGTTGTTGGTTTGTATCAGTATAGGCAAATTATAGTTTCTTGTCATGAACATTGGAGCTTCATCATAAATACTCATTTGTACGAGCCATCCTTCGAGCGGGTCAATTCCAACACGTCCGGGCGCTCCTATTCCATCGGGCGAGGCTTGCCTGTGTTCGGTCAAAATATACACGCCATCGTATCTTCCATTAAAATATAAATGTACATGCCTGTATGTGTTAGTGTGGGGCTGATGGTCAAAAACTCTTCCTCCAAGTTCAAAGACTACCGGAGTAGTCATAAACATGGGGTCGCGAAACTCTGCTAACATTATCCAATTTCTATGGGCGTCAAGTCCAAAAAGAGACGTATTTTCCCTAAATCTTACTCTATAAGGTTTTTTGGGATAATTCCATGTAGCATTTCCGCGTCCTCTCATCTCATCTCTGGGATTATTGCTGAAAACATTATTTTCCGGATTTTTGGGGTCGGTCAGGCTGAAAACAATGCTCGTGTAGTCATCTCTACTGGTTATTGCCACCTCATTTTCGGTATAAATTCTGACAATTGGCAGCGCTGTAGCTCTATCTAAAGTTTCTCCGGTGAATGGATTCCATGAGCCGAAGACGCGATTTTTAGGTCTGAATATTTCTAACTCTCCATCGCTAACGCCTCCTGCTGCATATCTCGTACTTTCGAAGTCTACGTTATTGACGTTGGTATCTAATGAAGATTTTCGTCTAACAGCTTCCGACGCCGAGTTTCTTGCGGGAGCTGTTTCGAACCCAAAAATTCTGTCGCGGGCTGAGCCATCGGCAGAATAAGCGTTTGCCGCGCCAATCATATCTATATATCCATCTGCTTTTGCGCCAGCGCCGTCCATGTCGAACGGGTTTTGTACGGTCAAATCAGCGTTTTTATTGCGAATAAGCGCCACCTTGAAGGCTCTGTTGCTCAACGTGAAGTTTTCGTCGTTAATATCTCCGTAATTATCCTGTATTTGCAAACGCCCCGTGGCATTTTGTCTGTCGCCAAGAATAAGAAACGATGTTTTAGCGGGTAAAGTTCCGCTCAGAGGTATAGCTTTCCATTTACTGTCTTCAGTATTTGTGTTTGGAAGCGCATTGTTTGAGACGCTTGTACCATCGGCAAAAAACAAGGTTATTCCTATCAGGTTTATAGAAGCGTCTGTGTTGTTATACAATTCTACGAACGAATGGCTTACTCCTGCCGCATCGCTTGATGAGCCGTAAGCTTGCAAAATAAGCAGTTTGCCGGCAAGTGCATCAGGTTGTCCGGCAACAATAGGGTCTTCGTCTATTGGCGTTGGCTCTTCGCCGTCTTTATATCCTGTAACGGGATTCCACGCTCCGAAGGCGAGATTTTTTGGTCTGTATATTTCTAATTGTTCGTTGTTTATGCCTCCTGCAGCATATCTTGTACTTTCGAAATCTACGTTATTGACGTCGGTATCTATTGTAGATTTTCGTCTAACCGCTTCCGACGCCGAGTTTCTTGCAGGAGCTATTTCAAAACCGAAAATCCTGTCGCGGGCTGAGCCATCTGCAGAATAAGCGTTTGCCGCGCCTATCATATCTATATATCCATCTGCTTTTGCGCCAGCGCCGTCCATGTCGAACGGATTTTGTACTAACAAATCAGCGTTTTTATTGTGAATGAGCGCCACCTTGAAGGCTCTGTTGCTCAACGTGAAGTTAGAGTTGTTAATATCTCCGGAATTTTCCGGAATTTGAAGACGCCCAGTGGTATTTTGTTTTAGACCCAAAATAAGAAAAGACGTTTTTGCGGGCAAAGTTCCGCTCAGAGGAATAACCTTCCATTCTCCATCTGTTGTATTCGTATTGGGAGCAGCCGGAACGCTTGTACCATCGGCATAAAACAAACTTATGCCGCTCAAGTTTATTTCCGCGTCGGAAGCGTTATATAATTCTACAAACGAATGGCTTGCCCCGGCTGCATCGCTTGATGAGCCGTAAGCCTGAAGAATAAGCAATCTACCGGCAAGTAAATCAGACTCTCCGATTAGTATGGGGTCGTCAACGGCAATTCTTTCTGCATGTGTTGTAGCAACTAACGACATGAAGTATAACAAAAAAATCAAAATTTTCATAGGGTAACAAATATAAATTTTAATAACTTTTTTTTTCACAAAAATAAACAACAATAATTAACAAAACGATTAACAAAACGATTAACAAAACAAAAAACAGTAAAAAAAATGTTTTTTTTTATTTTTTTTTTTGTAACTTTGCAAAAATTTTTATTCTCAATTATCATTAAATATCAGTAGTATTCATTAGTAAAAAAAGCAATGCGTTATATGAAAATCTTAACATTAATTTTATCTTTAGCAGCTTGTTTGCCCAATTTGGTTTATTCTCAACATAGCAGAGTTATTGAGACGCGTACACTCCGAAGTGAAATACTTGGAATGGAACGTCGTTATTCGGTCTATTTGCCGGCTTGCTACGATGTTTCAGACCGTAGTTATCCTGTGTTGTATCTTTTACACGGGTCGGGCGACGACCATACCGGCTGGGTGCAGTTTGGGCAAGTGCACAACATAGCCGACCGTGTGATTGCAGAAGGATTAGCCGGTCCGATGATTATTGTCATGCCCGACGCTAATACCGGCGTTCGTGGATATTTCAACACGATAAATGGAAACTTCAACTACGAAGATTTCTTTTTTGATGAATTAATTCCACACATTGAAAAAACGTATCGTGTGCGCAGCGAAAGACGCTATCGGGCAATTTCCGGTCTTTCGATGGGCGGCGGCGGTACAATCTTCTACGCGCTGCACAGACCCAACATGTTCGCCGCAGCGGCTCCTTTGAGCGCGGCTACAGGAAATTGGGACTTAGAGCAATTTAGGCAAAGAAGCAGAGCTAACAACAATACGATGCAACTGTCGGATAAACAGATAGAAGACTGGTTTAATAGACATAGTATAGAAAGCTTGATAAAAAACGCTACTGAAGACGAACTTAGGCAAATAAAGTCTGTTAGATGGTATATCAGCAACGGAGACGATGATTTTCTGTATGAAGGCAACGCAAGATTGCATATACTTTTTCGTCAAAACGACATACCGCACCAGTTTAGAATAAAAGAAGGAGGACACAACTGGACATACTGGCGCATGGAACTGCCTATAGTAATGGAATTTGTGGCAAAATCGTTTATGCAACATTAAATAATCAATACAATTTCAATGCAGAGTAAGAACTTTTTTTGGGTAGAAAAAAACAAATTTCGAAAAAAAATGCACTTTTTATCACGCGTTAATCGTTTTGTTAATCGTTTTGTTAATTTTTTTTATTTATATTTGCGGTTTTTTAATTCATAATATTCATAAAAATTTAAAGAATCATGACAACAAAAGAAAATTATACGGTAAACAGACGTACATTTATCTCCAGCGCGGCAGTAGCCGGAGTAGGAGCAACCGGTGCAATAGGAGCGGGAGGATTACTCACGAGTTGTACCGGCGAAGACGCAGACAAGTTAATACCGCTGCGTCCGGTTAGCGAATATCACATTCCGTTGGAACTTCCCGACAGAGCAATAGACGGAAGACCCCTAAAAGCAGCGTTAATAGGAACTGGAGCGCGGGGAACAGGAACAGCGAGCGATTTCCTTTCAGCAGGAAACGACCTGTCAATTATAGCGTTAGCCGACATATTTCCCGACAGAATGGAAGGATGCAGAAACAGACTCAGAAGGCGTGAAAATGAAATACCCGATGAAAACTGTTACATCGGTTTCGAAGCCTACAAGCAAGCAATTGATACGCCCGGCGTGGATATAGTGCTTATTGCTACGCCTTCAATTTTTCACCCTGACCAAGTGAAATACGCGATAGAAAAAGGCAAACACGTGTTCTGCGAAAAAGCGGCTTGTATAGATGCAGTCGGTTATCGCACGTTTATGATGGCGGTGCGTCAAGCACAATCAGCCAATTTATCAATAGTTATGGGAACTCAGCGACACCATGACAGAGGATACATCGAATCATACAAAAGAGTGCAGGAAGGATATATTGGCAGAATTACATCCGCAAATATATACTGGAATCAGGGACACATGGGTTTCGCAAGAAGAAGACCCGAATGGACGGATATGGAATACATGCTGCGCGACTTTTTCAGTTGGAACTGGCTATGTGGAGACCATATTATAGACCAGGGAGTACACAACATAGACGTTTTTACTTGGTTTTCGCACCTTAACCCTGTTCGCGTTATTGGAATGGGCTCGCAACTGAGAAGAATATCAGGCGACATATACGACAACTTTTCGATAGATATGGAGTATGAAAGAGGAGTACACGTACATTGTATGGCGCGACAGATTGACAATTGCGACAACCGTGTGTGCGAAATAATTCAAGGCACAAAAGGCTCATGGGACAGCAGAGGACATGTTATTCGCGACCTTGACCAAAACGAAATATGGAGATTTGACGGCGAAGCGTTAGGAGAAACTTACGAACAAAATAACCCGTATGTACTTGAATACGTAGACCTTGTTAATTCTATTCGGAAAGGTTTAGTGCTTAATTTTGCCGAAGTAACAGCAATATCATCTATGGCTGGAACAATGGCGCGCGAATCGGCATATTCAGGTAGAGCAATAACTTGGGAAGAAATGACCAACTCGCCACTGAATCTGATGCCCGAACAACTGCACCTTGGAAACGCGGATATGAGTAAATTCGTGCCGCCGCTGCCGGGCTCATCTCCTACATGGTAACTATAATTAAAAAAATAACTTCATAATTCATTAATTAATATGACGGATAATAATATAATGTCTCGTAGACGATTTCTAGGAACAGGAATTGCCGCCGCTGCCGCCTTCACAATAGTGCCAAGACATGTGCTTGGAGGCGTTGGATTTATGGCGCCAAGCGACCAAATAACACTTGGATTTATCGGAACAGGAAAACAAGCACGAGGCTTGATAGGCTCCTTTGCAAATAAGGCGAAAATTATTGCCGGTTGCGATGTAGACGCGCGTAAATTGGAAAATTTTCAAACCCTTACCCGACAGAGATACGAAAGACAGGGTACGTCTAACCATGTTATCAAAACCTATCGGGACTTTCGCGAATTGCTGAGTAACAAAGAAATAGACGCTACCGTAATTTCTACCCCAGACCATTGGCATGCTATTCAAGTAATTGAATCGGCTAAAGCCGGAAAAGACATCATGTGCGAAAAACCATTCGCACATGATATAAATCAGGGACGATTGATGGTACAGGCAGTCGAAAAGTACGAAAAAGTACTGCAAGTTGGAAGTCAACAGCGTTCTAACAGAAATTTTAGAAATGCCTGTAGATTAGTGCGCAACGGACTGATAGGCGACGTTATTGAGGTAAAGGTAAGCTGCGGACCGCCGCCAAAAAAGTTTGACCTGCCCGCCGAAACAAAACCCGACTATCTCGACTGGGAAATGTGGGTAGGTCCGGCTGAGTTTAACCACTTCAACGCCGAACTGTCGCCCCCACTCGAAAGGGATATATTTCCAAACTGGCGCAATTACAAAGAATATGGAAACGGCATGACAGCCGACTGGGGAACGCACATGTTTGATATTGCACAGTGGGGTTTGGGAACCGACCATACCGGCCCGGTTGCTGTTTATCCGCCCGGAGCCGACCACAGACAGCTTACGTTTGTGTACGAAAACGGAATCAAAATGACCCATGAAGATTTCGGACGCGGATATGGAGTTAGATTCATCGGCACAAGAGGCGTAGTAGATATTTCTCGTGAATATTTTGAAACGCTGCCCGGAAATTTGGCAAGACGCGAATTTACCGAAAACGACATCAAACTCTACGAAAGCGATGACCACTATCAAGACTGGATAGATTGTATTCGCGCCCGTAAACAGCCTATTTGCACAGCCGAAATAGGACATCGCACAGCAACAATTTGTTTTATAACAAATATTTGCTACGAATTGCGACGTCCGTTGAGATGGGATCCTGTAAAAGAAGAGTTTTTAAACGATGCCGAAGCAAACAGAATGCGCGCAGGATATTTAAGAGCGCCATGGAGTATGACGGTGTAGTTTTCAGTTTTCAATTTTCAGTTTATGTAGTTTAATTTAATAAATTTTCGACAATGAAAAAATTTTTTGTGTATGTTTTCATGCTGTTTATCAGCATATCGGCTTGTGCTAACGAGCCAATCAGCGTATTGATTGTAACGGGACAAAACGGAGCTCACAATTGGCAAGCAAGTCACGTTCTATTACAACAATTTCTCAACGAAAGCGGACTGTTTAAGGTGGATGTTGCCACATCGCCGCCAAGAGGCGAAGATATGTCCGGATTTTCTCCAAATTTTTCGGCTTATCAGGTAGTTGTCCTCGACTACGATGGCGATTCGTGGTCAGAAACAACCAATGCCGCATTTTTGGACTATGTTAGAAAAGGCGGTGGAGTTGTTGTATATCACGCGGCAAACAATCCTTTCGGTAATTGGCGCGAGTACAACGAAATAATCGGACTTGGAGGATGGGGCGGTCGCAATGAAAGACACGGTCCCTACGTCTATTTCAAAGACGGAGTAGAAGTGCGCGACAACTCGCCCGGAGTTGGAGGAAGCCACGGCAGACAACACGAGTTTACAATTGACCTCAGAGACAAGGAACATCCAATAACTCAGGGGCTTCCGCCATCGTGGAAAAGCTGCATGGACGAATTGTATGACCGACTTCGCGGTCCGGCGCTCAACATGACTATATTAGCTTCGGCGTTTTCTGATGTAGAAACAGGTGGTACAGGAAGAGACGAGCCGGTGTTGATGACAATCAAATGGGGCGAAGGCAGAATATTCCATACTGTGCTCGGACACATTGGAGGAAGAGGTCCAAATCATCCGGCAGTGATGAACTGCCCAAGCTTTATAGTGACGTTTTTGAGAGGTACGGAATGGGCGGCTACAGGAAAAGTAACCCAAAAAGTTCCCGAAAATTTTCCTAATAATAATTAGTTTTCAGTTTTTAATTTAATAAAAAAATAATCATGAACAAATTAGTTTTTGCAGCAGGCTCAGCCTACACGGCGTTGCTTGCGTTTATTATTGTGTGTATTGACCAGACGATACGCTGTTTTATGCCTATAGGCGCAGAAAAAGGATTCACATACATCGCTTTTATTGCGTGGGCTGTCTATTTCTTCTCGGGATGCACTCTGCAAGGCGGCGTCAGAGCAGCAATAGGATATGTGATAGGGATTTCATTCTCAATCATAATTATGCTTCTTGCCGGAATGTTTTCCGCAACAGGCTTTGTTGCTGTACCGCTTGGGGTATTTGTGGTAGTCTTTTTCGTATTGTATCTCGAAAAAGCAAAACCTTGGTTTGACCTGATACCCGCAATGTTTGTTGCATCGGGATGCTACTTCGGAATAATGACATACGTGCCCGAAGCTACTTTTGCAACAGCAGCTTGTGTTGAAATTGTATACGGATTTATCGGATTGATTTTCGGCTGGATAACAATTACAGGTAAGGGCATGATAGTCAAAGCATTAGAAAAATGAAATGTCTGATTTCGGCGTAATATTTGGAATTGAATTCCAATTTTCGGCGTAATATCTGGAATTGAATTCCAATTTTCGGCGTAATATTTGGAATTGAATTCCAATTTTCGGCGTAAATTTTGGAATTAATAAAAAAAGTATTATTTTTGCGCCAAATATTTTAAGGATATATGGTGATGAAAAATAGAAAAATGGCATCGTACATTAAACAAAGAAGCCGGTCAAGATTCGGTAGAATACTTGTGCTTACGGGCGCGCGTCAAATAGGAAAAACAACCTTAGTAAAAGAGGTGTTTCCCGACTATACTTATGTATCTATTGAAGACCCCGTTTCACGTAATGCCTACCTAAACTTAACGGCAGGGCAATGGGCTATGTTATATCCCAAAGCTTTATTGGATGAAGTTCAAAAAGAGCCGGTTATTATCGAAAGCATTAAAGCAGTATACGACCAATTTGAGGATCCTCGCTATGTGTTGCTGGGTTCAAGTCAATTATTGTTAATGGAAAAAGTGCGGGAAAGTTTAGCCGGAAGATGTACCATCGTGGAAATGTATCCGCTTACTTTGCCGGAGCTTCGTACAAAAAACTGGAAAGACGATGTAACCTGTTCTATGTTTCAAAATCTCTTGAAAGGCAATGAAAATATGTATTTTCCATCGTTTTTGCTGGATGCGGATAGAGAAAAAAAGCTGGAGGCATATTCCCACTATATGAAATACGGCGGATATCCAGCTATTAGTGGCAATAATTCTGACGAAAACGAAAAGTTTAATTGGTTACACAACTATGTTCGAACTTATTTGGAAAGAGATATACGCGACCTTGCATCTTTTCGTAACTTGGAGCCTTTCGTTCAATTACAGCAATATCTGGCGCTTAATACCGGAAATATTATCAATGCCTCTTCAATTAGCAAGGAGCTTGGGCTAAGTATAAAAACGGTGCAACGATACATTAAATACTTCGAAATAAGCTATCAGGCTATAGTTTTACCATCATGGTCGAAAAATCAAAATAAACGCTTGGTAAAATCATCCAAGATACATTATCTTGACCACGGTATTTTACAGGCTGTTTTGCATAAACGCGGCGGAATGACCGGAAACGAGTATGAAAGCGCAATAATTGCCGAAATTTTCAAACAAGCGAAAAATGTACAATCGCTCGCTCGATTTTCCTTCTTACGTACACACGATGGTAAAGAAGTAGACTTGCTGCTGGAATTTGACGACGGATATTACGCATTTGAAATAAAAATGGCAAAAAAAGTAGAAAAAATAGACGCCAAAAATTTTTACGACCTTGAAAATATTTTGGACAAGCCTCTGAAAAAAGCCTTTGTGCTTTCGAATGACAACGAAACAAAATATTTTAACGACAAAATAATCGCTGTGAATGCAGCTATGTTTTTATAGATTTTTAATTAATTTTCAATTTTCAATTTTTAATTTTCAATTAAAATAATATGGTAAATAAGGAATATTTTAACGGAATAGGAAAAATTAAGTTTGAAGGACTTAATACAGACAATCCGTTGGCTTTCAGGCATTATGATGAAAGTCAAATTGTAGCCGGCAAAACGATGAAAGACCATTTACGTTTTGCAGTGTGCTACTGGCATACGTTCTGCGGCACAGGCGGCGACCCGTTCGGACCCGGAACAAAAGTTTTCCCGTGGGACGCATCTACAGACCCCGTACAGGCTGGCAAAGACAAGATGGATGCCGCTTTCGAATTTATAACAAAATTGGGAGTACCGTATTACTGTTTCCACGATATAGATTTAGTTAGCGAAGGCTCATCTATTGCCGAGTACGAAAAACGTCTGCAAACGATGGTCGATTACGCTAAGGCTAAACAAGCGGCAACGGGAGTAAAGTTACTGTGGGGCACCGCTAACGTATTCAGCAATCCACGCTACATGAACGGCGCTGCAACAAATCCTGATTTTCAGGCGTTGGCATACGCGGGCGCACAAGTAAAAAACGCTATAGACGCTACTATAGCCCTTGGCGGCGAAGGCTACGTGTTCTGGGGCGGACGAGAAGGCTACATGAGCCTGCTCAACACAAACATGAAGCGCGAACTCGACCACCTTGGACGTTTTCTGGGAATGGCGCGCGACTACGCACGTAAAAACGGTTTCAAAGGCTGTTTCTACATAGAGCCAAAACCGATGGAACCTACAAAACATCAGTATGACTTCGATGCGGCAACGGTTATCGGGTTTCTCCGTTATTACGGATTAGACAAAGATTTCAAGCTAAACGTTGAAGTAAACCACGCCACGCTCGCCGGACACACATTCGAACACGAATTGCAAGTAGCTGCCGACGCCGGAATGTTAGGCTCAATCGATGCTAACAGAGGCGACTACCAAAACGGCTGGGACACCGACCAGTTTCCCGTAAATCTGTACGAACTCGCCGAAGCGATGTTAGTTATCCTTCAGGCTGGCGGTTTCACTACGGGCGGCGTTAATTTCGATGCAAAGACGCGACGCAACTCAACCGACCTTGAAGACCTCTTCATTGCACACATTGCAGCAATGGACGCATTCGCGCGGGCGCTGACTATAGCAGCGAACGTGCTTGAAAAATCGCCATATCTGAAAATGCGCAAAGAAAGATACGCATCGTTTGACAGCGGCAAAGGAGCCGAGTTTGAAGCAGGTAAACTAACGCTCGAAAACCTCAGAACATTAGCTATAGAAGGAGGAGAGCCAAAACAAACAAGTGGTAAACAAGAATTATATGAACTTTTTATAAATAGATACATATGAGACCAGTAACATTATTTACAGGACAGTGGGCAGACCTCGATTTTGAGGTTATCTGTCAGAAAGCAAAGGCTATGGGCTACGATGGTTTAGAATTGGCTTGCTGGGGCAACCATTTCGAGGTAGACAAAGCCGATGAAGCCTATTGCAAACTACGCCGCGACACAATGGCAAAATACGGTTTGCAGCTTTTTGCCGTTTCCAACCATCTGTTGGGACAGTGCGTATGCGACTTGATTGACGAACGTCACAAGTCGATTGCTCCTCCTCATGTTTGGGGCGATGGCAACCCTGAAGGCGTGCGTCAGCGCGCAGCTCAGGAAATGATTAAAAACGTGCAGGCAGCACATCGCTTGGGCGTAAAAGTAGTTAACGGATTTACCGGAAGTTCGATTTGGCATCTATGCTACTCGTTTCCGGCTGTACCTGAGGCTATGATAGACAAAGGTTTCGAAGACTTTGCTAAACGATGGACGCCAATATTTGACGAGTGTCAAAAATTGGGAGTTAAATTTGCGTTGGAAGTGCATCCTACCGAAATAGCCTTCGATATAGCTACAGCCGAACGGGCATTGAAAGCGGTAAACTATCACCCTGCCTTTGGATTCAACTATGACCCCAGTCATTTTGGATATCAGGGCGTTGATTATGTGGAGTTTATATACAAATTTGCCGACCGCATTTTCCACGTACACATGAAAGATGTTGGATGGAGTGATAAACCCACGCAAGCCGGTGTTTTTGGCGGACATCTGTCATTTGGCGACCGCCGTAGATATTGGGATTTCCGCAGCGTTGGACGCGGAAACATCGAATTTGAAGAAATTATCAGAGCCCTAAACCGCATAAACTACTCCGGACCACTTTCAGTAGAATGGGAAGACAGCGGAATGGACAGAGAACACGGCGCCACCGAATCGTGCGAATACGTAAAAAGCGTAGATTTTAAGCCTTCAAATATCGCCTTTGATTCGGCATTTGATAAGGCAAACCAGTGATTGAATAAAAAAGAACGACAAAACACAGGGTTATCCGGTTTTGTCGTCCTTTTTTTTTTTTTAAAACTGAAAATATATAAACGGTTGTATTGTAGCAGCTCGCATTTGATATATCAAGAAAAACAATACTACAACCAACAATACTTTCCACGCCGGATGC
>Ga0099364_10007353_pt1 | contig 15742 bp, 13 predicted proteins | sample TergutTh196P3_FD_73070 | JGI IMG/M metagenome (GOLD analysis project Ga0099364, IMG submission 73070) | Microcerotermes parvus P3 segment gut microbial communities from Pointe-Noire, Republic of the Congo - Th196 P3 | ecosystem: Host-associated > Arthropoda: Insects > Digestive system > Gut ...
CACATACGCGACCGTTACCAATGTTTCGGGGCGGATATGCGGCTCGTACCAAATGGCATATGAGAACCCTTCATGAACGTACAATTTTGGTATATCCGGCTGTGCCACCGTTATAATATCAATTCCATCGGGCGCAGGTATTGGGGCGAGTTTTTCTATATCGGGCAAATGGCAAATGCCTTGCCCGTATATAAACGGCATATCAAACGCTTCATCCCGGCTCTTGCCATCAAGCTGCTCATGAAGAAAAGGCAGGATGTCCGACGTGGCCGATACAATGACCGCGCTGCCCATTGTATACATTTCAATATGGCGTTCACCGCGCGGGAACGGACGCCGACCGGGATTCTCTTTGGATTCGCAAAACACGATACCATCCCGGCGAAAATCATCAGGAGAACAATTCAGATCGGTCGCTAGTTGTATTTGAACAATACGCAGCATATCGTGCGTGGTCATGCGTTCACCTCATGCTCTTTCTTAACTCGATACCAGTATGAGTACGAATTTTTATAGCCAAGTCTCGCATACAGATTTAACGCCGCGCGGTTATCTTGTACCACTTGAAGATAAGATGTGTGGGCGCCGATGCGCTTTGCCGACGATAAAAAGGATTCGCATATCCTTTGGCCATACCCCTTGCCGCGCTGCGTTTCATCAACGACAATATTATACAAGCCGGCATATCCTCGCTCGATAACACATAAGCCGCAGGCAATAGTCGTGCCGTTATTTATTATCCTCCCGCAGAGTACACCGGCTTTTATATTGCCGTATATTTGTCGTGCGATATTTATTTTTCTTTCATCGGTATACCCACTAAGCGAAAAATACGCTTCCATCCAATCGTTGTCGATATAGCTTGTCATAACACATTCGCCGGGTACGATGTGAAGATGGTTTAAATCAACAGTCATCAAATATGTAGGAGTTACGACTTCATATCCTTGTTCTTCAAGGAGCTTGTCAAATTCAACATCTACGCCGTCGGTAATTTTGAAAATAGCGGGAACGCCCTGCCCGAAATACCGGCTTTCGCATTCGGCTATTTTTACGTTCGCATCAAGCGTGGATGGGTAAAGCAGGTTGACCGAGTTCGCCCTGCTCGTATAACTGTAGCCGCTTGTATAGCGCAATACCCAGCCGTCATAAAATTGCGTTTGCAAAGATGGCCATGCATTGAGCGAAAGCTCTTCGTAGAGTAATATTTTATCCCGCGCTCCTGGCTTTTTCATCGCGTGCTGCCTCCGATCCTTGCGTACGAGCCCATTTCATATGAGTATGTGCCGAATACATTTATTGGGACGACGTCTTTTATGCTGTATATGTAGGCGATAATGTTTTCATAATATTGTTCCTTACTTGCGATTTTATTCCAATTAGGTTAATACATAACTCTCTGAGTGTCATCCAAAAATTCAAACAGGACTTTCTTTAACGCTTCGGCATCATCCAGCCATATATAATGCGAAGCGCCTTTAATCTTGACATACTTTGCGTTCGGTATCAGGTTGGCAAGCTGTTCGGCGGGCCAGCTTGGGCGTATGTCATTTTCTGCCATTGCAAACAGCGCAGGCATACCCAACTTTGAAACGCGAGCATAAAATTCGGGCGCACGCCCGAACGCCCTTAAAGCGCGGTTGCCTTCAGCATTAACATCCGTGTTGAATGGATATTCCATCGCTGGCAACTGCTCGCCAAACTCGTCCAAATTGCGATGGAATTCCTCGCTCCAATGGCGGTTGTCATGGATTCCGGTACCGGCAATGTACAGTAGCGCTTTCACCCGATCAGAAATGGCCAGGGCATAAATGAGCGCGAGATTTGCGCCCCACGAATGCCCGCCGACAATCCATTTGTCAATGCCGTAGTGCTGCCTAATACGCTCAATGTCCTCGATCGTTGTATGTAAATCGTACAATCCATCTGCTGTCGACCGCCCGCAACCGCGCTGCTCGAACCGTATTATACGAAATTCATTGTCAAGCATATCGGCGACGGGCTTCAAATAATCACAGCAGCCGGGGCCGCCGCTGCACAACAGTATCGGGGGCGCGTCGCATGGGCCGCTTTCACAGGACCACAGTGCGCCGCCGTTTCCGCCGCCACTGCCGCCGTTTCCGCTACCACTGCCACCGTTTCCGCTGTCACTGCTGCCGTTTCCGCCGCCACAGCCACAGCCACAGCCATATGTTACATATGTTGATTTTTGGTTCATTGCGCCACCTCCAGCCGCCTCCAGTTTTATTATTAGCATTTTATCTGTGTTAGTAAGTGGTATTCATTTAAGAGTCCACTGCACGAACTAAGCAAACACCGCCATTTGACAGATAACAACAATATGTTGCAAGCTGATCAAAATATGCGTATTATCAGAACAGCAGAACATTGACGATAGAATAACATAAATGCTCTTATACCACAAAGGAAGCAGAGAGTAAAAGGAAGAAAATGCGATGAACACAGAATCATTTACCGGGAGAGCGCAGGCTTATACAAAGGCACGTCCGGGGTATCCTGATGAAGCGATTGAGTATATCCGTTCTCTTGTGTTAACAGATGCCGTGTTTGCAGACATCGGCGCAGGGACAGGTAAGTTTACAGAGTGCATAGCAAAGTATGGCTATAAAATATTCGCTATCGAGCCGAACTCCGACATGCGCGCGGAGCTTAAAAAAACGCTCGCGCCATATCCAAACGCGGGAATTCTGATTGGTACGGCCGAAGCCACTACACTTCCTGACCACAGTGTGGATGTGATAACCTGCGCTCAGGCTTTGGGGTGGTTTGACTTGCCCGCTTTTCGGACAGAATGCCGCAGGATAGGAAAGCCAGGCGTTACAGTGTTTTCTCTGCACAACACCACACCGGGAGACAATTTCACTCCTGGAAGCCATCGTTTATCAAGTAAACAAGCTGCTGAAAAATTCTTCCAAAATCCGCAAGTGCGCGAGTTTCCAAATATTATCCTGAATACTCGGGAAAGATGGATTCAGGCGAGAATTTCGATTTCTGACAGCCCAAAGCCTTCCGAAACTGGATATGATGAGTATATAGCCGAAACGAACGAAATATTTGACCGATATAATGTTGACGGTTATCTCCGCAGTGAGATGGTGACGGTCATATACAGCGAAAGGATGTAATCATGCGTAAAAGTCGTGATTATGAGGCATACATACAAAACGTTGTTGGTGACGTTTACTACACCGTAGGCAACTACAATCTGTTCATGCAATGCGAATCGCCTGACAAAACAGCTTTCCGCGAACTGCCGCATGGTTTTTCGTTCAGACTCTGCCGCAATGATGAGCTTGAAGTATGGAAACGTGTCGTGGCTGAAGAACAGTATGTCGATTATGTCGCGGAGTATTACGAAAAGGTATACGCGGAACAAGCTGACGAGTATTTTCGCCGTTGTATGTTCGTGTGCAATGCAAACGATAAACCTGTCGCGTCAACATTTATATGGCATTCTTATGGGAAAATAAATACAGTCGGATGGTTTCGAGTTCTTCCCGAATACGAGGGACACGGGTTAGGACGTGCGTTATTAAGCGAAATTCTCAAAGACGCGGATTATCCTGTATATCTTCACACACAACCGACATCTGCGAGGGCGATCAAGTTATACTACGACTTTGGATTTAAGCTGCTGATCGATCCTGTAATCGGTCACAGACAAAACGATTTGATTGAAAGCTTGCCATATTTAAAAAAAGTGCTGCCGGAAAGCGACTACACAAAACTTCGGTTCACCGAAGCGGACAAAACATTGATTGAGGCGGCGATATCGAGCGAAGTCTCAGAGTTTTAAGGAGCGGTTTTGTTTTAAATATAGAATCTGTTATATATTTTCAAAACCCATTCGGATTTTTGTCAAGAGGATCTTTTATTGACTCGTTAATGTATACAAATAAGCGGCGCAAAATGCCTTTGTTGAAAGATAAATGAGGGGGGTTGTGCGGTTGGGCGATGTTTTCATTCCGATGTCCATTTAAATTGTTTTGTAGATACGTCAACGGATGTTCGCATTGAACGGCTGTAAAAGCGCGAGTCTGAACGATTCGGCAGTCGCATCCGCGAAGGCGGAGATATGTATGAGGAACACAAAAATTTTATCACTTGGGCGGAGGGTTATGTTACCGGCGATCTTGATATGCGTTCGCGCCCGTGAGATGCGTGAACTTACTGATCGCACCGGAGAATCGCACTTCTCCGAACCGACGACTTTCATAATAGAAAACAAGATAGAGGGAGAAGGTTACGGCTTGGAGAAACAACCGTCTGTCACGATGCGGTTAATGACTGTTATGGCCTCAGTATAAGGTACTGTTTCAAAAAGTAGCGCTGCTGTATTCCTGTCATAGTCAGATTTGTAGAAATTTTCTCGTACGATTTTTTGAAGAAGCTCCGGTACATCCACGTCGCCCTGTGCTGAATGGCAGGTGACGTGCGGCTTTCGCGCTTCTCTGACCTTAGCCGCCAACCGTTTGAATTTTTCGTCAAACTCGACTATAGGATATAGCTTGTACAAATCATAAATATGTCTGGAATGAGCTTCAATACTGCCGTCCAGGTAATAGTCTGCAATAGCGTAAACTTTATCAATAAAAGTGCGCTTAATGGACTGAACATTCACTATAATTTCTATCGCCAGTCGGTTTGTCAGCGCCGCCGCAATGCCGCGGTTACGGAATTCCGGCAGGACGTTTATCCCAATCTGCCACATCATTTCGCAATCATCGCTTGCCCCCGCCATGCCTGCTACGATACCATCCACATACGCGACCGTTACCAATGTTTCGGGTCGGATATGCGGCTCGTACCAAATGGCATATGAGAACCCTTTATGAACGTACAACTTTGGTATATCCGGTTGTGCCACCGTTATAATATCAATTCCATCGGGCGCAGGAATTGGGGCGAGTTTTTCTATATCGGGTAAGTGACAAATGCCCTGTCCGTACACAAACGGCATATCAAACGCTTCATCGCGGCTCTTGCCATCAAGCTGCTCATGAAGAAAAGGCAGGATGTCCGACGTGGCTGATACAATGACAGCGCCGCCCATTGTATACATTTCAATATGACGTTCACCGCGCGGGAACGGACGCCGACCGGGATTCTCTTTGGATTCGCAAAACACGATACCATCCCGGCGAAAATCATCGGTCGTGCAATTCAAATCGGTCGCAAGTTGTGACTGTACTATACCCAGCATTTCGTGCATGGTCATGCGTTCACCTTACCCCTTTCTTAACCCGATACCAGTACGAGTACAAACTTTTATAGCCAAGTTTCGCATACAAATTAAGCGCCGCGCGGTTATCTTGTACCACTTGGGTTGCATTGACGTATTATAGACTTTGATGGCCGGCATTTCCCCGCCTCCGAAAAAATAGAAAACGGTCGGAGCCTTTATTGCCGGACTTCGACCGTTGATATCAATAGCTTGATATTTTACCTGCTATCTATGAATACAACAGCAAAAGTCCGCCGCCACGAACGGCTGCGAATTCTCTGCGCTGCATAATCATAGCGGATACAGATAAGTTCGTCACGGTGAGCTTTGCCTCCTCGCATAGATATTCCGATCATTTTATCACAAAAATGCTTACCGTCAAGCACCGTCAAGCCCGAAATAACACATTTACACATTTACGAAGTCAGCGTTGACCTTCAGCGTTGACTTTTTTCTTCGCTCCTAGTATGCTTGTTTGCAATTCTTATTGGCACGGTACATAGGCTTTAGTCCTTATTGGTTTTTTAAGAGTTAGGAAAATAAGGTTTTTTTATAATATCATTCGGTGGCTAAGGAGAAATGTCAAACCTTGGCCGCTTTTGATTTTACAATTTACAAGGGGTTTAATTATGTACGAAACGGATTACCTTGTTAGGCACTATACACCCGCTGACGGCGAAACGCGCAGCGAGGATGACCGCTTGGCGTCAAAGCACGGCTCTGTGGAATTTCTCACCACAATGCGCTATATAGAAAAATATTTATTCCCCAGCGCAAAGATTATAGAAATCGGGGCGGGAACGGGACGGTATAGCCGTGCGCTTGCGGGGAAAGGTTATGCGGTGGACGCGGTTGAGCTTGTTCCGCACAACATAGAAATTTTCCGAAGCAAGATTGCCCCGGGTGAAACGATAACCGTCACGCAAGGCGATGCGCGGGATTTATCCTCATTTGTGGACGAAACTTATGACATCACGCTTTTGCTCGGCCCGCTTTATCATATGTTTACAATCGAAGATAAACGGCAAACTATCAGCGAAGCCCTGCGGGTGACAAAACAGAGCGGCGTGGTGTTCGCGGCTTATTGCATGAGCGACGCTTCTATTATGGAAGGCGGCTTTAAGAACAATAGCTTTGATATGGTGGATCTAATAAACAAAGGGTTTATAAATGCGGAAACCTTTGAAACGCGCTCCGCCCCCGAATTGGTTTTTGAAATTGTCCGTAAAGAGCAGATTGACGCGGTGATGGAAGCGTTTTATGCCCGCCGGCTTCATTTCGTAGCGACAGATTTGTACACGCTTCATATGCGCGACGCGATAGCATCGATGGACGAGGATACTTTTGCGCGTTATCTGCGTTATCATTTCGCCATTTGCGAACGCCCGGATATGATAGGATTTACCCACCACTCGCTTGATATATTTAAAAAGAAATAATGAACATGGAACAAAACAATAATTAGAGCTAGAATGTCAGTGCTATCATTGAACCCAGCGCGGAAAGGTTTATACTGGAAGCGTCTACTAGGGAAGAGGCGTCCTCCAGTTGGCCGTTCGTTGTAGAAGGGATTGTTCTGCCAAGCTGCCCTTTGATGTTTTTGGCTCGCAGGTGCCCAAGTTCAATCAAATGTTGCAACAATGTTTCGTAAAAAATGTTGCATTCGTTTTGGGACATAATATCCACTATCGTAAGTTTGAGATTAACATTTTAGTCATTAAATGTTATATAACAGGTGTTGGTTATTTCTTGAAAGCTGGGTGTTATATGAAAATAAGCTATAAAAAGTTGTGGAAAATGCTGATTGATAAAAACATGAACCGTAAAGATTTGCGGCGAATTACTGGTATTAGCTCGACAGCAATCGCAAAGATGGGTAAATGTGAAAATATCAACACGGATATTATACTAAGGATATGTGCAGCCTTGAAATGCGATATAACAGAAATTATGGAAATCGAATATGGCGAAACAGATAATTTGTCTTAAAGGCGGTTTGTTATGGAAACCCAAAATCTTGAATGGAAAGAGTCATGGCGCGATGAATACATGAAAACACTCTGTGCATTTGCCAATACATCCGGCGGCACTTTAGAGGTTGGTCGTAATGACAACGGAGAACCTGTTCATGTCGATGACATCGAAAAACTATTGGTCAATCTTCCAAATAAAATAAAAAACGCAATGGCTATTGTTGCGGATATTAACGTTCAAAAAGAAGATGATAATGTGTACCTTAGTATAACTATTGGCGCATATCCATTCCCTATAAGCTATCACGGTATTTATTATATCCGCTCTGGCAGTACTACACAGGAACTAACCGGAAGCGCTCTCGATGAGTTTATGCTTCGTAAGCAGGGAAAAACATGGGACGGCGTTCCTGTACCTTATGTAAAATTCGATGATTTTGAGAGCGATGCATTTAAAGCATTTCGCCGTAAAGCGGTTGCCAGTGCGCGTTTGACGGCGCAGGATTTAGAAATAACTGACGAAATGCTATTGAAAAACCTTAGACTTGTTGAGGGGGACTATTTGAAACGTGCTGCATTACTGATGTTTCATCAAGACCCAGAAAACTGGGTGCCTGGAGCGTACTTGAAAATTGGCTTTTTTGAGAACTCAGTAGACTTGCTTCATCAAGACGAAATACACGGCCCGCTAATAACGATGGCAGACAAAGCGGAGGATTTGGTGTATCTAAAATACTTCAAAGGTATTATAAGCTATGAAGGACTTCAGCGAATTGAGAATTACCCTGTTCCCCGCCAAGCATTTAGGGAAGCAGTCTTGAATGCGATAATACATCGGGATTACAGTACAGGAAATCCTATTCACATACATATCTATCCCGATAAGGTGTTAATTTACAACGACGGCAAACTACCTGAAACATGGACAGTTGAGGATTTATTCTCCCCTCACACGTCAAAACCATATAATCCTTTGATAGCGGGTACATTCTTCCGTTCAGGGCAGATAGAGGCGTGGGGGCGCGGAATTGAGAAGATGACAGAAGCCTGTATGTCATGGGGGAAACCTGTACCTTTTTACCGCATACGTACAAATGAAGTTATGATTGGATTTAACACCAATATCAGCATCGTAGAAAACATCGTAGAAAACGTCGTAGAAAACATCGTAGAAAACGTCGGCATAAACGATATACAAGTTAAAATTCTAGAGCTAATGCGAACGAATCCGAAAATCACAGCAAAACTAATAGCGCAAGCTGTGGGGATTGCTCCTCGCAATGTTCAGGCGAATATTCAATCGTTAAAAGTATTAGGGCTTGTAGAGCGTGTAGGTTCGGCAAAAGGCGGGTATTGGGAAGTAATAAAGTCGTAAAACATACTGCCCGGTTTTTGGTCGGCGCGGTCATTATGAGTGAGGATTTAGTAGCCTTCCTCATTGCGCAGTTCACGAATTCGACTCGCCCATTCGCTCGCCCCTGCTACATTTACAGTCAACCGGGGCATCCCAACAAAGCCCTTTTCAGGAGCGGCATAGGCAAGCCCCAGACCATCAACGCCGAGCTTTTTCCATGCTTCTCTGGCGTGGGTCGGGCCTAAATCCGGGCCGCCGTGTTTTTGCTTCCCCCGACAAGTGTAGGTGCGATACCGTCAGCGTTTTTTGCATCCTCTACAAGAGCAACATGGTCAAATCCTGCTTGCTCATAGCCGAGTTAACCATTGGCGAACCCCATAAAATAGCCATATAAAAGCCCGGCGCGGCCTTTGTTTGGGGCGGCGCCGGGCTTTTGTCTCACCGGTTTTGGAACATAAAACTACGCTACAAACGTCAATTTTTCAAAAATTCTTCGACTTGCGGTTGGATGACTTCGATGATTTTGTCGAGGCCGGCGTCTTTTTGTTTTTGGATGTACTCGGCAAGCGCCGCGTCAACGTCGCTCACGAGGCCGTAGTCCAGCATCGCGCCGTACTCCACGTAGAGCGCGCCGCGTGCCGCTATCTCCGTCTTGATGTCGTCGGTGTTAGGCACGAAGCCCGCGAGCGGGGCAACGATGTTTTCCTTCTTTTCCATAAATACGGTGTTCAGCTCCCACGACTCCTTGTTGCGCGCCGCAGTCGGCTGCATGCGCCCGATGCGCCAGAAGCCCCACTGGCTCGACCATTCCATCCAGTTGGAGGTGGAGGCGTCGATCCCCTCGGGGAACTCCAGCTCGCCCTCGTCGTTGCGCGCGTATGTTACGCCGTCTATGCCGTACAGCACAGCATTATAAAATTCCTGGTCCGTCCAGATCAGATCGAGGAACATGAGCGCGCGCTCGGGGTGCTTGGCGTTTTTGTTGATGGCGTTCAGGTTGTTGACGGGGTTCTTGTTGACGAACAGCCCGTCCGGGTACAGCAGCGAGTAGTTGCGCTCCGGATCCTGCCAGCGGCCGTCATAGACAATGTACTCGTACATGGCGAAGCCCGAGAACACATGGCCGACGCCCGAGCCGAGCGTGTCGTGCGCGGGCTTGTTGGTCCACGCGTCGCGCGGGAAGATGCCGGCGTCGACCCACTTCTTCGCGTACTGCGCGGACTCTTTAAACATGTCCGTTTGCTCCTCCGGTATGAGCTTGCACTCCGGATCGGTGAGGTCGTACGTCAGATAGTGGAAGTCCCATTTGGCCAGGTTGTACTTGGGCTGCAGGAACGTGTTGATGTCGTAGTCGCCCGTCGACTCGAAGATGTGGTATTTTGTGTCCGGGTTGGCTTCCAGCACTTTGAACAGATATTCGTCGACGTCCTCGATGGTTGAGATGGCTTCCGGGTCCTGCTCGACGACGTTGTCGATGTTCGCGTTCCACCAGTTGAACCAGGGGCGCGGGTTGAACAGCGGCGTCCAGGGGACACAGTACATGCCGTCGCCGACAAATGTGGATTTGAGCATTTTGTTGTCGACCAGGTACTGGTAGTATTCGGGCATGTACTCGGGCGCGAGGTCCTTGATGTCAAGGTATGCGCCCTGGTTGACCAGCGTGTTGTACGACAGCCAGTCGCCATCGAAGTTCAGATCGAAGTCGTCGCCCGAGCTGATTTGAAGCTGGAGCTTCTGTTTATATTCCTCGCCCCAGGGGTAGAACGTGATTTGGAAATCCGCGTTCAGGCGGTCGCCCGCGAGCTCGGAGACGTTCTTCCAGACTTCGTCCTGCGAAGCGTAGCCAGGGCCGCCGAATACGAACTTCAATGTCACCCTTTCCAGCTCGCTCTCTGCCGCCGCCGCTTCCGTGGCTGCCGCCGCTGCCGTTGTCGCCGCCGCAGCCGCTGCGGTGGTCGCCGCAGGCGCCGCCGTTGTGGCCGCCGGGGTGGGCGTGCCGCCGCCGCAGGCCGTAAATAGCATTGCTGCTGCAACGAACAATATTAATAGCCTTGCTGTGTTCCTCATGTTTTCCTCCTAAATTTTGTCTCGATTATGTTGCTTCGTTTAGTATCTATATAAACAGGTTCGCCCGATGTGACTCGCGCTCCCCTGACACCTTGCTGCCCCGCGCTTTGTCTGGCGCTTCAACCTTTAACCGCGCCCGTCGTCGCGCCTTATCCCTTAACCGCGCCCGTCGTCGCGCTTTATCCTTTAACCGCGCCCGTCGTCGCGTTTCAACCTTTAACCGCGCCGACGATGATGCCTTTGACAAAATACTTTTGGATGAACGGGTATATTAAAATTATCGGGCCGACCGTGATCATGGCTGTCGCCAGCTTGACCCCCTCGCCCGGCAAGTTTTCAATCAGCTCCTTCATGCCCGCCGCCACCGTGTTGGACCGCAAAAACTGCACTTGCGACACTATTGTACGCAAAATTAACTGCAAAGAGAAAAACTGCGGCAAATCATTGAGCATCAGCGAGTTGTACCAATCGTTCCAATATGTGATGGATATAAACAGCGCGACCGCCGCGAGCACCGGCTGCGACAGAGGTATGATGATCTGCCAGAAAATCCGAAGCTGGCCGGCGCCGTCGATTGTGGCCGACTCCGCCATCTCCTCAGGTAAGCTCATATAGTAGTTCCGTATCAGGTAGATATTGAGCGGGCTGACGAGCAGCGGCAATATCATGGACAGCAGCGTGTTCCTAAGCCCCAAAATCCTCGTACACACATAGTACCAGGACACCATGCCGCCGTTCAGCACCATTGTGATGAGGATGTATACTTGAAATATGCGGCGGTATTTGACCGATCTTACAGACAGCGGGTACGCGCACAGCGAGCAGATGATGAGGTGGGAAGCCACGCCCGTGACCGTCGTTATCAGCGTGACGCGGTAGCCGCTGAACACGCGCCCGGGGAACAGGAACAGCACCTCGTAGGCAAATGTAGTCAACTGCTTCGGGATAAGCTGGTACCCGTACCGCCGGATATCGTCATCCACCATAAAAGAACCTGTCAGCATGAGCAAAAACGGGATGACACAAGCCAGGCCGAACAATATGACGACGGCGTATATGATGGTTGTGTACGCCGAGTTGTCCCTATGTGCTCTGACTGCCGCAGCAGAGTCGTTGGCTGCCATATCGAACCTCCAAAAATAATAGACGCCGCCAGCAGGCGCCGAAAACCGAAACCGGACTTAAAACAGCGCCGCGTCCTTGTTGTATCTGCGCGCCATCGTGTTGAATGTGACGAGTATGATTGCCGACAGCATGGACTGGAGGAAGCTGGCAGCGCCCGACATCGTAAAGTCGCCGATAGTTCTTAAGTTCCGGAATATGAATGTGTCCAGAACATCGGTCGTTCTGTACAACAGCGCGTTGTCGCCGAGGATGGCGTAGTAAAAAGTGAAGTCGCTGTTCAATATGCGCCCGACGGCGAGCAGCGTCATCGTTATTACCGTGGGCGTCAGCAGCGGGACGGTGATGTAGAAGACGCGCTGGTAGCGCTTGGCCCCGTCGATCTCCGCAGCTTCATAGAGCGTTGCGTCGATGCCCGTGATGGTGGCGAGGTAGATGACCGCCATGTAGCCGCAGTTCTTCCAGACGTGGATAATCGGCAGTATCACGCGCCAGTGGCCCGCCGTCTCGTACCAGGGTACGGGCGACATGCCGACGGAGCGGAGCATGCCGTTGATCATCCCGTTGTTCGTGTTGAATATCTGGTACACGAACACGCTGATGACGACGGTCGATATAAAATAGGGCAGCAGCGTCATGGACTGGACGACCTGCTTTACCCTTTTGTGCATTATTTCGTTGAGAAAAACCGCGAGGACGACGGCGCATGCGGTGTTGAAGATGATGAACAGCGAGTTGTTGATGAGCGTGTTGCGCACCGCGCGGAATACCCCGTCGTTTTTGAAAAGGTATATGAAGTTCCCGTACCACGGGGTCTGCATGGGGCTGCCGAAAATGCCCAAACCGTAGTCAAAGTTCTTGAACACCAAGGTCAGCCCGAACAGGGGCATGTAGTTAAATAAAAATAGCAAGACGCAGGCGGGTAGAAACATTGCATATAGCGACTTATTTTTCCAAAATTCAAATAGCACCCCCTGCACGCCGGCGCGCCGGCTCCATGGGAGAGTAGGCCTGCCCGTCCGGGCAATCTCGTCAGCTATGCAAACGCACCCCCTTTTCTGTTTTACGTTATTTGCGATGCGGAAATATAACCAATATACAATATTTTACCATAAACATTCATAGGATTTAACAATTTGCTATTATACTTCCATATATTGCTTTTGTCAATTTGTATATTATAAATAATATGCCCATTGATGCAAATAACAATAAAAAATAATTGGATATATTCAATTTTTTAGTTTGGGATTGTGAAGCAAATCCGTTGCGACGGAGTAAAAAAAGGATTGAGGCCCCGAGCCACAATCCTTTTTATTAATTTTTGCGTTTGGGTTAAACGGCGCTATATGTCAAATCTTGTGTAAAAATCGTGCCTTAACATCAGTCCGGATAGGAACGCTTCGTCATTGAGCTTTTCCGGCATATTTACCCGGTAGTAGTTATACTCGTCCATATAGCTCATCAGGTGGCCCTGGCAGCTCATATCGAGCAGCATCGTGTCCTTTTGCGCGGTAATCCGGCCGCCGAGGAATTTTGGGATATGTAAAAGATCGCGGGTCTTTGCCGCAAACGGCGCCATCCCGTCGACATTTACTGAAAGCTCGCCGTCAAAGACGTCGAACAGCAAGGGGTTTGTATTGGACGGGCCCCAAGCGAAGCTGCAGCCGCTTTTCATGACGAGCCGCCACACCTCGTTAGCGCCGCATGTTTCCCAGCGCCCGACGACAAGTTGTAAAATAAGCTTGTCAAATGCGAACTCCGCGAGCGATTTGCCACGCGTGCGGATTTCCGGGAAGTCGCGCACGGGGACTTCGACGCATGCGGGGGTCTTGTAGTCGTACCAGTTCGATCTGCGCTCTTTTTCCCGCTGCGCCTGTTTGAATTCCGGCGAGTTGAATATGTCGGGGTAGTTGTCGCGCAACCGGCGCTCGTCTATCATCCGGGGAATCAGGCTATGGCCTTGATGGAACGCGCGCCATATCGTATCGTCCTCCAATATGCGGATGGAATGCGGGGTATGTGGGGGTAAATGCACGATGTCGCCTTTGCGGGCGATGGCCTTTCGGCTTCGGGACATGACCTCGACCGCCCCGCCGTCAACGAGAAACGTCTCGACGCCGGTAGTGTGTTCATGGTACGGCACGCTGTTCCCGGTAAAGTAGTTGGCTTCCCCCACCTCGTTGATCTGAAAGGGCCCGTACGGCTCGATGTAATAGCGGCAGCGCGATCTGGGCTCGCTCCCGTCCGCGAACTCGTCGACGTCCGCGATATAGTCGTCGGGCGCAATGTGAATTCTATGTCCATTAATCATTTTCATAGCTATTATCCTTTTACCATTACCATTAAATTACCATTTTTTATCTTGTTGCCCTACCGTTGCCCTACCGTCGCCCTACCGCCACTAATATCCAGCTTCCATTATCATAATTTCTACTACTTTGCTAGCTTCATCAAGCACGAAAACAATGCATGAAGACAAATACTCGCCGTCCTCAAATGGCACTTTATATATTAGATAGTTCCATATTTCATTTAGCTGCGTATAGCCATAGTTAAGCAATACCGTGGCGTCGCTATCGCCAAGTTTCACCCCTTTGGACGTAACGTATGTGGGGTCGTAAATTATAATAGCGATAACTTCAAGATTCGCGAATACCACCGTAAAGTCATCATAATAATATATAACTTGATTTTCTGCGAAGGGCCAATGGTTCCTAAACCGCTCATTCTTCAAAGACAGCGGCAAGCCGTTTCGTCTAACAACATCCTGCATGGACATTTTTATATGGATGCCGTAGGCCGACAAATCATTATCGTTTATATCATCTTCCACGTAAAAAAGGCTTGGGTGGGTGAAATGCGTAAAATCATTGCCCTCAAAATGATAATTCTCAAAAACTACGGTATCGTTGTTGTGAAATGCCCAAGCAGTATTGTTAAAAAATTCAGAATTCAATATTTTTATATTATCAGAAGACGTTACATTAAACATTGCAAATTGGCTGCCTAATTCGCTAATAGCTTTATTATTGCTAAACTCGCTGTTTTGTATTGTAAGATTATTTGTGTTCTTAATATTGACTAAATCGAACTGCTTGTTGTCATTAAAAATACATTTATCGAACATAATGTTTTCGCAATTTTCAATTGTCATTATATGATAAGTGCAGTCATATATTACGGAGCCTGTCACTACCATATCAACCACGGTATCAAGATTTAGTCCAACCGTGCCGCAGCCATACATTAGCGTGTCATTTATCTTGATATTTTCACATAAATTGAATGAAAACACCCCTCCCAGGCAATCGCCGCCCAATGTATGCCCGGCCTTTAAGTTCGATATGCTGATATTTGACGAATAGAGAAAACGCAGTATATAGGAGCCCCGGGGCTCAACAACAATTTGCGTGTTTTCGCCACTGCCTTCGATGTGCAAATTATTAATTCCATTTAATACCAGTTCATTGCCGTCATAGGCTTCTTCCCAATATATGTTTTTGGTGTCAAAATTGTTTATTTGCGGAATTGACGATAGGTTGTATACGCCTGTCTGCATTTTAATTTTTCTGTTTGGGCCCAGCGCCTTTAAAAATTCCTCCGTTGTGCTAACGTTTATTTCTACCATTGCGCCCACTAAGTTACTATCTGCTTTTGTGATTATAACGGTATTCGTTGCGTCGCGCCATTCCACTTCTGCGTCCAAGCTCTCCGCTACCGCGCGGATAGGGACAAGCGTCCGGCTGTTGATCAGCTGCGGCGGGACATCCAATGTGATGTATCTTCCGTTGACTGACATTGTTACGTTGTCGATCTGCATTACGATGTCTACGCCGTTCTTGGCGGCCCTAATCGTTTGGGTTTCGTCCTCCCACCTGACTTCCGCCCCAAGCGCCTCAAATATCCTGCGCATGGGGACCATGGTCCTGTCATTGATAAGCTGCGGTGGAACGTCAAATGTCAGCTCTTCGCCGTCCA
>Ga0099364_10007354_pt1 | contig 15742 bp, 5 predicted proteins | sample TergutTh196P3_FD_73070 | JGI IMG/M metagenome (GOLD analysis project Ga0099364, IMG submission 73070) | Microcerotermes parvus P3 segment gut microbial communities from Pointe-Noire, Republic of the Congo - Th196 P3 | ecosystem: Host-associated > Arthropoda: Insects > Digestive system > Gut ...
TTATTACAGTTGTCTTCGGCGTATTTGGCGACCTCGTTGAATCGCTTTTGAAGCGAAACATGAACATCAAAGATTCCGGTAATTTTCTCCCAGGACACGGCGGCATACTCGACCGTTTTGATGCTGTTCTTCTTGCCGCTCCAATGGTGTTTTTCTATTTGAAGGCGGTTGTTTTTACTGCCACATAATCTATATTGCTTATATTTTTATACTCCGATGTGTGGTCATTTTTTTTCTACCGAGAGATAATCCCTTCGGGATTACAACGCAAAATTTAACTACTGCCATTTGATTTAATACATTGCGTTCTTTGCGAAAACCTTTGCGAGCCTTGCGGTAAAGAAAAATCCGTGCAGCCTGAAAAAAACCTCTTTTCCCTATTTTTTATAAAATAAGGTCAAGAGGTCTTTTAGTTCTCTGCGGAATTTTTTCCGAAATCGGAATTATGTTCGCTTATTCCACTATTACAAGCTGTACGCGTCTGTTTATTTTGCGATTTTCTTCGCTTGAGTTTGGTACTAACGGTTCGCGGTCTAAACTTGTGCTTAATCTCAATATTCGATTTTCGGCTATGCCATTTGCTATCAAATATGTTCTGGCTCGTTCGGCACGCTCCATACCTACTCGTTGGTTTACTTCGTCGTTTCCGACGTCGCAGGTGTGACCTACTATGTATATACGGATGTTTGGATAGACTCTCAATAAGGCGATTTTTTCGTCTAATTCGCGTCCCTGTCTTGCATCCAATATTGATTCGTTCAGGTCGTATCCGTCCGTAGGTTTTTGGATTACGTCTCTTGCGTTGTTGTATGCAACGTTTGTACGTCTTGCTTCTTCGAGGGCTTGCTCTCTTGCTGCCGCTTCTTCTGCCGCTCTGCGCGCTGCGTCTTCTTCGGCGGCTCTGCGCAGGGCTTCATCGGCGGCGGCTCTGCGAGCGGCTTCTTCGGCGGCGGTTTCACGCGGCTGCGTACGTTCTGTTCTGTCGGGACGTGCAACAGGTTCGCGAACGCCGCTGCTTCTGCCTAAGCCGAAACTCAACCTTACTTTGACGCCCGCCGCTAACGGCGAGATCTTGTCTGTAAACGCGTTCTTGCCGCCTTCAAATTCATATTGAGACATAAGAGGACTGTTTACAGTAACATTTCTTTGAGAGCCATTGTAGGTTACAAAATTATCCGTCGGGTCAGACTTTCTTATGTTGTTCAATCCATAGTCAAAATATCCGCCTAAGTAAAGAAACATGTTGTCGCCTATTCCGAGCTTAACGCCGGCTTCTACGGTCGCTAAGATGGCGAGTTTAAGGTCGAGTTCGCCGTCGGCTGATTTGCGAGCCTGCTCAAAGCCTACATAGGGATCGTTGGTATAAAGGTGTTGTTCACGGTCATACCAGCCCGAATTTTGGAACGTGCCGCTACCCTCGTACTTTCCCGTCAGGGGGACGCCTACTTTTAAACCTGCTGCGGCATAAAACAAATTTGCCGATTGATACTGAGCCGTTATCGGTATTTGCATCATGGCTGATTTTTGTTTTTCCGTAAAGTCTTTCGTGGCGCTTCGGAATTGGAAAGCGGAGCCTTCAAAATCCGTTGCCGAAGACCTTTGGTTTACGTCCGTAAGTTTAAATTCGCCATTGTAGAACGCAAATTCAACGCCTGTTCCGATACCCCAGTTGGGTGTAAAGAAATAGTGGTATCCAATGCCGGATAATAAACCTAATCCGTTCTTTTGAGTACCTGAGACTCCTGTGGCGGGGCTATAGTTTATGCCTGATAAACCGCCGCCTAACATTACCGAGACTTCATGTTTGTTGTATTCTACCTGCGAATAAACTGCGCTGCAAAGGACTAATAGAGCGCTACTGAAGATTATTACTAACTTTTTCATCGTGATTCAATTTTTTTTTATTATTCTTTGTTTTTATGATAAAGTCTTAACCATGATTACGCGAATCATGGTTAAGACATATTTTTAATATTAATCAATTATCAGTTTCACTTCTTTTCTGACATTGTCTTTGCCTCGCAGAACAAGGATATAGGCTCCCGATTGGTAGCGTCCGTCCAATTCTGTCAGGCGCGAATGAATCTGTTGCGTGTGAACGCGGCGACCAAGATTGTCGTACACTTCCAGCATGGCGCCTTCAAACATTTCATCGTCCATCTCAACGTCAAAGTAGACGTTTTGTCCGGCGGCTACCGGGTTAGGATAGACGTTAATGTTTATTGCGACAGATTTTGTTGGGGTCGAACTCCAGCAACTGCGTATCAATCCGCGATTACCTGTTCCGATACTCAGCGCTTCCACGCGATAGACGTCTGAAATCGTACCTCCGGGCGTTCCGGCAATTATTGACTGCTCGCCGACAAACAACGCTGTTGCATTACCTTGGCGATACCATGCGTAAGATGTAGAATTATACGCGAAGCCGTTAGGAAGCGCAGGATTGTTGATAACCGTGTAACGATATCCCCAGCGCGTTTCAACCATATCATCAAACGTCATCGGCTTGTTGACTATCAGAGTGTACTCAACGTTGTCTACCAATATCGCGAAGTCGTTATTACCGTTTGCAGGTAAATTCACTGTTCCGATATTTCCTTCGGGATTGCCTGCAATTTGTACAACAGTACCCGGAGAAACAACAACGGTAACTTCTATATCACTTTTACCACATTCTTCGGGCGCTACATTGAATGTAAACACTCTGCCGTCGCGGGTTAGTGGACCACCGGCAAGGTTGAAGGTAATATTTTCAATATCGCCCGTCACGAACAAGTCGACGCGCACCGTAATATTTCCGTTTACGGTTACTTGATTGACTACAACGTTATATCCGGGTTTATTTACCGTATACTCGTATGTGCCGGGAATTACCTGCCATTTAAAATCGCTCGCTTCTTCCAATGTTTGACCGGCAAATTCAATTTGAACATCCGACAAACTTGTCATTAGCGTTCCTGTTGCGCCGTCGTATATCGCGAAGGTTACTTCGGGCGCTATAAGCGTTACATTAAAGATAGGCGGAGTTTCGTCGGCTCTAACTGTTACTACGCCGGAACCGGTCGTCGTCGTATAGCCCGTTTTTGATACGCTCCATGTATATGGTCCTCCAACTTCAATATCTTGTATGTAAGTACCCAGCGGCATCTGTGTTGTTACAGGGATACCGTTTAATAATACTATTGTTCCGATAGTTGAAGGAATCGGGGCTCCTTCGCTAAAAGATTCCCATACTACGAATGTTACAGGACGAACTGTTCTGTAAAGTTCTACCAGATAGTTATGCGGACTTGTTACATTAACCAAATTCAGCGTTGCGTTTTCGTGCGGGTTATATGTTATGGCTCCGCCATCCACGCTTACGCTGTACGTATAATTTGTGGCGAATGCAACGCCTGCAACACGATAAGGGAATGCGCCAAGATCTACGCCTTCAAACTCAACTTTTGCGTTTGTAATTGCGGCTCCGCTTGTTCGGTCTCTTACATCGAATGTAACGGTTATGACCGGTTGCGCGGGATTACTTTCAAGAACCACAACTACTTCGGTATTGCCTTCTACGTTTACTAAACCATTTTTAGTAATATAACCGTATTTTTCTACGCTGTAGAAGTATTCGCCCGCATGAACGCCTGTGACTATGTCGCCTAATGCCGGCGCGCCGTCGAACAGTATTGAAGCGCCTACTATTTGTATGCCCTCCTCGTCTACAACCTTGAAGGTTACAGTATATTCGGTATTAACGCCTGATTCAAGTTCAACAGTAATTACTTTCTGTTCGTTGGCGCCGCCAAGTAAACTATATCTGCCGGAGTTTGTTACGTATCCGTCTGCCTTAACATTGTATATATATCTGCCCGGAGAGAAGACTCCTTCCGCAATATAAACGCCTGTATTACCGACTTCATCCAATTGGTTGCCGTTCCACATTACTATGGCGCCGCTAATTACCTCTTTCGTATCGAAATCTTTTACGATGACCTCAATTTCATATACATCGAAATCAAACGCTTCATCGGGACGCAATACAACTACTTCTGTAACTGCGCCGTTTTCAACCGTCAATGTTCCTCTTACTGTAAGGTATCCCCTGCTTGTTACTACATAATAGTATTCGCCCGGCTCTGCCTGTATTACATACTGGTCTGTGCCTTGATGTGGAACGCCGTTGAATAACAACATTGTCGGTTCTTCAATCGGTTCGCCTAATAAATAGTCCACTAACTCAAACGTTACTGCATAGGTTGTCGGGTTATCATCTTCGACGAGGATTACTTTTTCAACTATCGAACCAGATACGGTTATTCTTTCGGCTACCGAACGATATCCATCTTTGGAAACGCTGTAGAAGTATACTCCCGGCGCTACGCCTGTTGCATAATAGTTTACTAATGTTACTCCATTGAAAACTACTGTGGCTCCTGAAAGACCTTCGTCATCTCCATCTACTACTTCAAAGGTTACAGTATAATTACCTACCGTACCGTCGCTTATCAGTGTTACGGGGATAGTAATATCGCCGTCCACCTTCACTGTACCGGTTACAGTATTATACCCAGCCTTGTAAACAGTGTATGAATAGAAATCTCCTTCTTCGACGCCGAAAATCGTATATCCATTGGCAGCAGTTCCGTTGAAGATTATGGAAGCGCCCGTTACTGTATTGCCGCCTTCTTTTATATCGAAGGTAACTGTGTAGGCGTCCAATTCTCCGCGAGAAAGCGCTATAGGAACCATCATTTCCAGCACGCCTTCGGTTACTTTTACTTCGCCGGTTTCTGTTTTATAGCCCGCTTTGGAAACACTGTATGGGTATGTGTCTATCTGGTAAACATCAAATGTTACGCCTACGCCAATGTTATGACGCATGGATATTCCGTTGAAAACGATATCTACCGCCGTAAGAGGCTTATTATCATCGTCTGCATCGGTTACTTCAAAGATGATTTGATATACTTCAACAGGATTTGCTTCATCTTTACGAAGCGTAATATTTACTACTTTATTATTATTGCTTACTTCAACTATTTCGCTGTGTGGCAAATATCCGTTTTTAGAAATCGATAAACTGTACATACCTCCTTCAACTCCCGTTATCACATAACCTGCCGCCAATGCGCCGTTCCACATTATTGTAGCGCCCGAGACTACAAAGTCTTCTTCGTCTACAATATTTATCACTACGTTGAAGGTCTCAACCAATCCGGTTATCTTGCGCATCAAGACAGGCACGTCTACATCTTCGTCTATGACATACGCCATGCCTGTTGAAAGATGATAACCCGCCTTGCTCACGCTGTATATATAGTCGCCCGCTCTAACGCCGGTAACTTTATAGCCTGACAACATTATTCCGTTGAACATTATCGTTGCGTCCTTAACATCGACGGTGGGGTCTGAATACTCTTTTACAATAAATTCTACTGTGAATAAATCTACGTTTTGAGTTTCGTCGCGCCTAAGTTCTACAATTTCGGTTACATTTCTGTCTACGACGATTACTCTGCCTGATTTTGAATGATAGCCGTCTTTTAATACTGTATACTGATATTCGCCCGCTTGAACGTTTCTTATGGTATAGCCCGTTGTTACAATTGCGCCGTCGAATAATACTGTTGCGTCGGCTATTGTAAGAGGATCGTTTTCGTCTGAATCTTCGTCTAATATAACGAACGTTACATTGTAGAGTTCCGCATTATCCGGAAGAAGTTCAAGTTCGAGGGTTAAGTTTACATCACTGTTTACAACCACGCTTTCGGCAATTGTTACATATCCCGTTTTTGAAACGCTGAAACGATACACGCCCGGAGTAACGCCTGTTATGATAGTACCCGCCAATGTTATCTGGTCGAAAACTATTCTGGCGTCTGTTATCGGGTCGCCGGTATCTTTATCGATTATGTTAAACGTTACTGTGAAACTGCCCGGTATTATTTCGCCCGTTTTTCTTAGGGCAACTTTTTCCGTCGCATTATTGTTATCTATTGTTACTTCGCCGTATTCAGTAAAATATCCTTCTTTTGATACGGTGTAGTAATAAGTTCCGTTTTCAACGCCTGTGACAATATATCCTGTTACGGGCGCGCCGTTGAAGATTATCGAAGCGCCTGCAATGGTGATGGTTTCGTCTTCATCGTCTACTATATTGAATATGACATTGTATGTCGATATCACGCCTGTTGATTCAATAAGTACGACAGTCTCCGTAATATCTTCGTCTTCTACTTCCACCTCGCCGGTAAACATTTCGTAACCTGTTTTGGAAACGCTGTAACGATAGTCGCCCGGTTCAACGCCTGTGACAATATATCCCGCAAGGGTTGTTCCCTGAAATACTATGGTAGCGCCTTCTATAACCGCGTCTTGCTCGTTGATAACATCGAAAGTAACAGTAACGCCCGATGGTTCTACTGTGTCGTCTCTTACAAGTTCTACGTCTATTATCAGATTACGGTCAATAACACTGACGACATCCATGATTGTTTCATACCCTGCTTTTTCTACGCTGTACGGGTAATCATCGCCCGGAAGAACGCCCGTGACTATATATAAGCCGTCGGATAACGTTTTTCCGTCGAATTTTACTGTTGCGCCTAATACCGTTACAATGTCGTCAACTATTTTTTCATATATATTAAATGTAACATTATACGTTTGCGGAGCAACTAACGGCAACCAGCCGGCAGTAAGGGTAAGGTCGTCAGTTAACTCGTTTTCGAAATCCCAAAGATTTTCATTGAAATAAGGTTGCGAGTGGAACCAGCCGGTAAAGGCATAATCATCTCTTTCAACGTCGGGTATGACTTCATCGGGAATAACGTCGCCGATGTCGAAAACAAATACGATTTTTTCAGGAATACCTCCGTTGCCGTCGAATGTAACGACAACCTGATCATCGCCAACGGGCAACCATCCTGCATAAAGCGTTAAATCGCCTGTTACCTTATTCTGCGAGAACTGCCAGAGGTTTTCATATATCCATTCATCCTCGTCGGTATACCATCCTGTGAAGACCGCGTTTGGTTTTGCGGGAGGGTCGTTGGCGGGTCTGCCTACCAAGACGCCGCCGGCAACTTGCGCTACGGCTACGCGGTAGAAAAGTTCATCGCCGTCCATAAAGGAAACAAACCATGAATTTGACTGATCAACTTCTTGCCAGTTGGCATAAAGCGTCATATTGGACATAACAACATCATTGTCAAAATCCCATGCTTCACCGTCGAATTGATAATCTTCATACCAGCCTTCGATATAATAATCTTCTTTTTCGGGGTATGGGAAGGGGATTGTGAGTTTGCCGCCTTCGGCAACTTCCTGAATACTCATTGCAGGAACGCCGCCCTCGGCAATAAATGTGACAATATAAGAGCCGGGAGGTACTGAAACCCAGCGTGCATAGAGGGTCATATTGTCCTCAACTGTATCTTCGTCGAAATCCCATACTTCGCCTTCTTCGGTTAACCAGCCGTCAATGTAATAGCCTTCTTTGACGGGATATGGGACGGGAGCGGTTGCCTTTTCGCCTTCGTATACAAATTGGAAAGTTGTTTCAGGCTCGCCGCCTTCGGCTATAAAGATGACAAGATATTGACCGTCTAATTCTTCCCAATTGGCATAAAGCGTCAAATTATCGTCAATTTCGGTAGTAAAATCCCATTTTTCGCCATCTTCTGCTACTGCTTCCGTGTACCAGCCTTCAAGATAGTATCCGGCGCGCTGGAAGAGGTCGCCGCGAGGAGGAGCTACAACGTCGCCGCTCTCTATTACTACTACTTCCATGTAGGGATAGCCGCCATTACCCATAAAGGTAACTGTTACAGGCTCGTCTATGTCTTCGGGGATTTCTATAAAGTCTGCCCAAAGGGTCATATTTACTTTTACAATATCTTTGAAATCCCACTGCGTCAGGAATTCTTCCTCTGTGTACCAGCCTTTGAATACATGTTCGTCCTTTGTGGGCGCTGGATTCGGCGGGTCGACAGGCGTATCAACGGGGATTACTATTACATCGCCAAACTGTACGTCGCCAACCATAAAGGTTATGGCTACCTGTGTGTCGGGATCTTCAATAAATTGAGGGAATACAGCAGTTACAACGTCGCTATTAGCCGCATTTGCTGTTGTTGTCGCATCCGTTACATCGAAGTGATTAGCCGCTACGCCATCCAAAGTATAGTTTGAAGTTGCCGTAAGCGTGATTGTGGCTGTATAGACGGTATAATGTTTAAATGTACCATCGGCATACATTTCCGGCGACCATGTTACTGTGCCTGTGAATTGCTCGTCATCGTCGATAGCCGCTGCCGGCGTTTCAGTGGCTGCGGGGGCTGCCATGGTAATTACTTTATTTGTGATTACTGCCTTGTTAATTGTACCATCGGCAAACAATGGAGCAGTTGCAGGCGCGATGTATTTCCATGCGTGTAATCCGCTTAACGCCCAGCCTGCCGTTGATGTTACGGAAACGCTTTCGTTTGCGTTTACATCGTCGAACGTTACTGTCGCTGTGCCTTGAACTGCTGTTACTGCATCGCCGGAACCTTCAACAATGCCTGCAAGCGCAGGAACTGTTGCAACTTCTGCCCAATTATCGCCATCGTAGGGTCTTGGCTCAACCGTACCGGGCTTTGTGTCGTCCCATTCCAGCGTTTTGCGGCTGATGGTAAACGGCTCCGACGGCTCCGACACGCCATAATGAGTGTCGCTTACAAGCGTTGCCCTAACTCTATATTCGCCGGGCTGGGTCGGTTTGGCTGAACCGCCATCATACGAAGCGCCGTTCAATAAGGTTCCTGAATATGAATAAGTAAATTCTTGCGGGTCATCAATAACCGGATCTGAATCATCTACCAAAGTCGCTACTGCGCTCGGGTCATCAAGATCTTCGCCGTATGTTATGTCGGCAGGCGGTGTGACCGCTACTGTCGTTTCATATTTATCTGTGGCTACGAAATTAACTGTTACCTGTACAGTTTTGTAGTTGTCTGTAATGATATTAATGAGTTGCCACGCCTTGCCGTCATCGCTTCCATTACCGGTATAAGTCAAAGTTGAGCCAACTACCTCGGGAACAACGGCAAATATATCATCATCGTTGGTAAGATCATCAAGCTCATAACTGTAATCTCCGACAGTCCATGGGGATCCAACATTAAATCCCGGCAAATCAATCTCTTCCTCATCAGTTTGAAAAACCGGTATCTCGACAGTAATTTCTGACCAGACAGCAATAGGCTTATCCGCCGGTTCTACATTAACAGGAACTGTTCTTGTTATTGTTCCATCTTCAAAACCTTCAACGCCAGTCCATATGTAATTACTCAATGCAGCCGAAGTTAATGTTAAGATTACATCGAAACCATCGTTTTCTACATTAGGATAGGTTGTAGGCTCTGCCCATGCAAAGTCGCCAAAACCTGTGCTGCCACCGTTTAAGGTAGACGCAGACAACTGTTGTTCATAAGTGATCGTGGTAGACGACGGGAAAGTTATTGCTGGCGCAGTAACTGGAGTTACAGTAATTTGTACAGTCCTTGTTATTTTGTCATCTTCAAAACCTTCAACGCCAGTCCATGTGTAATTACTTAATACAGTCGAATTTAATGTTAATACTACATCGAAACCGCTGTTTATTACATTAGGTTCTATTTCATCATTTGCCCATGCAAAGTCGCCAAAACCTGTGCTGCCACCGGTTAAGGTAGACTCAGACAACGCTTGTCCGAACTCGATTTGGCTTGACGTCGGGAAAGTTATTGTAGGCGCAGCAACTGGAGTTACCGTAATTGGTACAATCCTTGTGATTACGTCTTCGTCAAAACCTTCAACGCCAGTCCATATGTAATTACTTAAAGCATCCGCCGTTAAAGTTAAAACTACATTGAAACCACTGTTTGTTACATTAGGAATGGTTGCAGGAACTGCCCATTCAAAGTCGCCAAAACCTGTGCTGCCACCGGTTAAGTTAGACGCCGATAACGCTTGTCCGAACTCGATTGTGCTTGACGTTGGGAAAGTTATTGTTGGCGCAGCAATAGGAGTTATTGTAATTTGTACAATCCTTGTTATTTTGCCATCTGCAAAACCTTCAACGCCTGTCCATGTGTAATTACTTAATGCATCTGAAGTCAATGTTAAAACTACATTGAAACCGCTGTTTGTTACATTAGGAACTATTTCATCATTTGCCCATGCAAAGTCGCCAAAACCTGTGCTGCCACCGGTTAAGTTAGACTCAGACAACGCTTGTCCAAACTCGATTTGGCTTGACGTTGGGAAAGTTATTGTTGGCGCAGCAACAGGAGTTACCGTAATTGGTACAATCCTTGTTATTACGTTATTTGCAAAACCATTTACGCCAGTCCATGTGTAATTACTTAATGCATCCGGAGTCAATGTTAAAACTACATTGAAACCGCTGTTTGTTACATTAGGAACAATTTCATCATTTGCCCATGCAAAGTCGCCAAAACCTGTGCTGCCGCCTGATAAGGTAGACGCAGACAGCGGTTGTCCGTAATTGATTGAGGTAGCCGAAGGGAATGTTATTGCTGTAGGAGCAATCGGAGTTACCGTAACTTCTACAGTTCTTGTTATTTTTTCATCTGCAAAACCATCAACATCGTCATCCCATATGTAATTACTTAATGCAGGCTCCGTTAGTGTTAATACTACATCGAAACCGTCGTTTGTTACATTAGGAATGGTTGAAGGCATTGCCCATGCAAACTCGCCAAATCCTGTGCTACCCTCTGATAAGGCAGACGCAGACAACGGTTGTCCGTATGTGATTGGGCTTGATATTGGGAAAATTATTTCTGGCGGAGCAACCGGATTTACCGTAATTGATACTGTTCTTGTTATTTTGCCATCTGTAACGCCTGTCCATATGTAATTACTTAATGCAGCCGCATTCAATGTTAAAACTACATCGAAACCGCCGTTTGTTACATTAGGAACGGTTGTAGGCGATACCCATGCAAAGTCGCCAAAACCTGTGCTGCCGCCTGATAAGGTAGACGCAGACAACGCTTGTCCGTAATTGATTTGCGCAGCCGACGGGAAAGTTATTGTTGGAGCGTCAGCAGGTGTTACTTCAAATGTAACATCAAATGACGCTTCTATTCCGTTTGCGCCTGCTACGGTAACTGTTTCATTGTACGTACCGACAGGCAAGCCCGGTTTTGGAACTACTTCAAAAGTTGCGGTACCGTCTACGGCAATGTTTGCGATTGCATCCGGATCAACTGAAAAAGCGCTTACAGTTGGCGGTTCTTCTTGATCATTATCGCCCGACAGAGTGATTGTCAATGCACCTGTTTCCTCGTTGCCTGTGTTGGTTATTGTCACTTCGAATGCATCAATTTGGGCATAACCAAACTCCTCCACGTCGAAATCTACCTCGTAGTCAATTATCTCGTCATCTCCGTCTGTAAGGGTAATTTCCCAGTGTGAAAAGACTGCAAGAAGCGATAAATTTTGTGCCGGCATAACGCCCGTGTACACTCCGTTATCTTCTATTAGAGTTATTGCGCCTGTAGGCGTAACTTCCCAACCTTGGAACGTACTGCCCTGACCGGGCGTAACTGTCAGTGAGATTTCCATACCTGCGTGTGCATTCGTTATTGGAGTGCCTGTTTGTTTGGTATAACTGCCTATTGTACCTGTTACAGCGCCTTTGCCTAATACATTTACTAAGAAGGAGTAGTCGATCCATTCAAATACTGCCTCGATTGCTACATTATTGCTCGGCATGGTGAATGTTACTACAGAAATATCTTCGGGGACACTTGGAACCAGCATAACGCCACCATTTAATACGTTCCATCCCGTTAACTCTCTGCCTGCCGTAGTTTGCGCTTCAGCAGTTATAATCGCGCCAATTGGATATTGACCCGGATATCCTGCAATATTAACAAGTATATCATTATATGTACCGCTGACAACCGCATTTTCGGCTTCTACTCTAAATGTTGAAATTACCTCAAGCTGTCCTACTTGTCGAATAATTGCAGGACCGTAGCTTACAGTAAGCCATTGATTGTTATTATTCCTACCAAGTTCAGTTCCGTTTCGAATATTTGTATTGAGTCCATATTCTTCAAAATGGTCAAACACAACATCCTCTTCAGTGCTACCACGCCTTATTTTCACTACAAGTTCGCTCAAATCTAAACTTTCACCTTCAAAATATGTCAATTTTGGTGGGTTAGTAATGCCTGTTATTTCGTCAACTTGATATTCGGAAACTACAAATTGCACAAAGAAACTTTCACTAAAATCAAAGTTGGTTTCTTTCAATGTTACTTTCGCAGTATACGTTCCTTTATCAAGCTGTGTTGATGTCGTTAACAATTGGAACTGCACCGAATTACCTGTCCAGAGGTTATTAATATTTGGAGAAGCAACAAGGAAATTACTTGTTTCATCCCCATCAAATTCAAAATCTGAAAATATTACCTCTAAACTATTGTTGTATTCGTGTGTAATTAGAGGCGGAACTGCATTATTATAATAATAAACGTGAACAAAAGGCACATTTCCGGTATTACGCACTTCAAGGTCTAAAATTGATTGAGATGTTGAACTTTCGCTTCTTGATGGGAAATTTACCGTTTGTCCTATAACCGAGCCTGAAGCATCTCTAATATCAATGCTTCGTCTTGCGGTTGGTTCTACAGTCACTGTAGCTGCATTTGTCACTCTGGGACTTTCAGGCGTCACCGTAAGTGCAGTTAACAGTGAACAGCGATACATATAGACATCAGCTGTCAGATCCTCCGGTAAATAAAAAATACTTCCAGTTTCTCCAATAATATTATTCCATGTACTACCCCCATCTAGAGACTATTGCCATAGATATCCAAGTACGCCCGTTGGGGATATTCTTGCATTTACATCCAAAAATACTCCGTTAAGAAAGCCTTCAGCAACTGTAATGTTTGCTGGATGTCGCATAATAGATATTGTATGTGGTGCGTTTGAATCTGCTTGCCCGCCGTTTCCTATGGGGGGACCTTCTCCGTTTGGTCCCCATCCGCCAGTGGCATGTACTATGGCATCTTCTCCAATTTCTACTTCGCCACCTTGACCACCATCTCCTTGGGCAAAAGCTCCGCCGCCGCCAATACCTGCGCCGCCACAACCTGGTTGAGCATTTCCTCCATTGGCTGTAATAGTACCCGCCATTATGTATATTCCAGCGTAATTGTCGCCGCCCGAACCGGACTGATGCCCAGCTCCGCCGCCGCCTATACCTGCACCACCGCCGCCGCCGCTACCACCGCCGGACGTTCCGCCGCTTGCTGTAATAGTACCACCGAAGATGGTTATAGGACCAGCTACGCCACCGGCTTCACCACTTCTTGAACCGCCGCCGCCAAAACCCGCGCCGCCGCCTGTATTAGGGTCGCCACCATTCCCACCTGTAGCAGTAATATTTCCACTGATGATACTTATTATTCCGCTTGAATTACTTGAAGGATCTCCATTCGCGCCTATACCTGCGCCAGCGCCACCATTTGGATTTTCGCCATTACTGCCTCGTGCTGTCAGAGTGCCGTTACCGTAAATATGTAATGTCGCGCTTTGAGAATGATTGTCTACAACTCCGTTTACATACAAACCTGCCATACGAGTACTACCCGTTGTAGGTAATGTCAGCGTGTTATCGCCAATCAGTGTCATTACAACAATTGTGTTGCCATTAATGGCAAACGGATTAAAGTTTCCCGAGTTTGTAATAGAGACGCCATTAAGAGTTATGAACACTACATGCCCTGATTGAATGAGAAATATTCTCAATTCTTCTCTCAATTGATTCAGATTTGCCTTCAGCAGAGCTTTCTGAGCTTCAGTAGCGCCATTTTCAACAGCCTCTTGCAACTCCATAATCGCATCGTATATCTCCGTCTCACGCTGCAACTTCTCTGTAATGACTTGCACCGGCGGCGAATAATTAACAATCACCCTGCGATTCAATGCAGTTGTTGTTCCCGTGATTTCGTAATATCCGGGTCCGGATATTGTTAAAACCCCGCCAGTTGTGAAACTATACGCATCGGGAGATGATGCTGCCGTACTTGACGCCATATCAATTCTCCATGGAGAATCTCCGGTACCTTCGCCGGTACCATGTTGGGCATTCAGCCCTGTAACCGCGCCTATTACCAGCGCCATCACCAAGAAGCCTTTTTTCATTCGGCTTCTTTTCTTCGGCAATTCATCATTGCCTATCCATTTTGCTGCCTTTTCTATCAGGCAGCTGATTAAGTACAAAACTTTCTTCATGATATACATATTTAATGTGTTATTAAAATTTTTAAATTATTATTTACTATTTAGATTATTTTTATATACTTTTCAACACGCTCCCAGTCACCTCGTAACTTTAGCGCATCGATTTCAAAACCGGAAAGCCCATTATATTTAGCCTTTCGCTTCTTAACCAATTCTTGGTATCGAACTTCAATCGGATTCTCGCTCGCTCCGAAAAAATATGCCATCCCATCCGTGAATGACTGTATAATTGGGTTATTCATTTTCATATTGGCTGTTTTTATATATTTACTTGATTACTATACTACTACTTCATTTTCTTCCAATATACTTTCGAATTTTGGAATTTTTATTGTACTATCGAAATTCACTTTTTCGGTATTTTTGATTTTCGTTACATTTGTTTTATCATCGTACAGGAAATCGAATTCAGCTTCCACGAAGTTTATCCCTTCTTCCTTATATACTTCTTTCATTTCAATATATCCCGCTTTGAAATCCTCGATAGCCTGTTCGGGGGTATTTCCATCACCATGAATACCATAGTTCAATGTACAGTCGTTCAAATCGACGTATACGCCGTATGTTCCATCGTTTCCCTTTTCTATAAACGCTTTTACTATTTCCGAGTACTTCATATTACTTATTTATATCTATTTCTGTTTAATTATTGATTACTATACTGTTATGCTTCTTATTTCTTGTTTTGTTAAGCCTGTGCTTGCCATGATGTTTTCAGTTGCTATTCCTAATTTTATCAATTGTTTTGCCACTTCTTTTTTAGCTTCTTTTTCAGCGTTTTTTGCTTTTTCTTCTGCTTTTAGTGCTTTTTCTTTTTCTTTTTCTGCTTCGGCTTTTGCGGTTGTAGCTTCGGCTTTTGCGGTTGTAGCTTCGGCTTTTGCGGTTGTAGCTTCGGCTTCAGCCTTTTTTATTTTCTCTTTTGCTTCCGCCATTTCCGATTCCAAGGTTTTTTGAATACTGACAGCATCCCAATAGGCATCATATGCAGCTCTTTCTTCTTGAGTAAACGCAGCCTCCATGCACAAGTCAGCCGCCTGATTAATATTTTGGTCTTCTTTCAATTCTTTAGGCAGTTCGAACATTTCTTCGCCTACTTCGGTCATAAAACGCAACCATAATACAGCCATTTTTTTTACATCCACACTGCTCATGGCAAACCCTTGTACTTTTTCCGGTTTGAATTTTTTCAGTTCCACAAATACAAATTCTATACCGGGTAGAGAATTTTTCGTATCTTTTGTGTTTAGTATCTTGTAATGGTGATAAAATTCTTCCTTATTGTCGTCGAATTTCGAGTTTGAGTTTAGCAACACAAGGGTATATACCGGATACAGTTCTTTGTACTCTTCGCCTTTTTTCGCCTGCCTTGCGTATGTTTTGCATGCGTTTAAAAATACTCTGTTTCTGAATTCGCTGCTCCATCTGACCTGCATTTCAACAATAA
>Ga0099364_10007355_pt1 | contig 15737 bp, 12 predicted proteins | sample TergutTh196P3_FD_73070 | JGI IMG/M metagenome (GOLD analysis project Ga0099364, IMG submission 73070) | Microcerotermes parvus P3 segment gut microbial communities from Pointe-Noire, Republic of the Congo - Th196 P3 | ecosystem: Host-associated > Arthropoda: Insects > Digestive system > Gut ...
ATGTTGTGATCTGTAGTCTGTCTGTATCTGCCATATTCTTTCATATTATCTCGTAAACGACACAAAATTCGGACAAATGTTATTGAACACAAAATGTGTGTTCTGGTTTTCTCTACAAAATTTGTCTGAAATATTTTTTATTCTAAGAAGAAATGAGCACGATATGATCATAAAAGTATATTGGTCTTCATCTAAAGTACCCGTCAGTCTAGTCTGATTTTAGTGAAAGTTGAATTTTCTCGACAGATTTACGAAAAGTGCTCAAATATCAAATTTCACGAAATTCTCTTCAATGGCAACCGAGTTGTTCCATGTTGACGAAGAAACAGACGGACATGACGAGGCTAATAATCGCTTTTCGCACACCCATAAAAACTGGAACAGAATGTGGCCATAAGCCCCCCCCCCCCCCCCCAAAGGGGGTGGAAGACCCCCACCACCCGAAATGGGGGGGGGGGGTAGGGGGGGGGAAAATGATATAAAAAGCTACTTAAAAAACAAACTAAACGAGTATTTTCTTGGCGATTTGATAGACAAACCTATCTGGAAACTCAGTTTTGGACAAAAAAAGGCACTTGCTTTTTGTGTCTTGAGCATAGTCCCGCGTAGTATCTGGGTGCTTGACGAGCCTTTTGCAGGGATGGATAATGACCTTACTGAAAAAATAAAAGAGCTATTTCAAGAGTTTATAAGCAGTGGTGGGATAATCATTGCCACGAGTCATGAGGAAAATTATGTAGGGAACGCATTTATCCGTTCCGAAAAGTAATTATTCCCCCCCCATGAAGCTTGCTAAATGGGGTGGGGGAGTAGGGGCAAAATTCGGAACGGATAAATGCGTTCCCTACAGTAGGAGAAAGATTATGAAAGAAAAACTTTATTATATTTTGCGGATAATCGCAGTCATCGTTTTGATGTTTGGTCTGATGGGTGGTGGTGTATACTATGTGTCCTCGCGTTTTGCTTTATATCTGCCTATCCTATCTTTTGGGTGGTGGCTTGGACTTTTTGGCACGACGACAATTTTGCTATACATAGCAATTCAAGTATTTTTTGAGGCAGAGCATCCTATCACAAAAGCGGTTTACAAAATAGCGGCATTTTGGCTGGTGATAATGCTTTATCTCTTTTTATCTGTTTGTCTTGTAGAGTTTATCGGCATATTTTGGTGGTTTCCAGCGGTGCATAGGTATTGTGCAGCTTTGATTTTGACTTCTCTTTGTTTGCTTTATGGTGTCTTAAATGCTCGCAAAATAAGGATAAAAAAGATTTCTATACCATTGACTGGCTTAACAAAAGATATAAAAGCAGTTCATATCTCCGATGTCCATTTAGGAAGTTTTTGGGGTAAAAAACGACTTGAACAAATAGTAGACAAAATCATCAAAATAAATCCAGATGTCATCTTTAATACAGGTGATTTTTTTGATAATAAGGCACATGTTGATATAAACTCAGATACTCTTGAACCACTCAAAAAGCTATCCATCCCTCACTATTTTGTCTACGGAAATCATGACGAGTATGCAGGTCTTGAAAAGGTAGTCCCTGCTTTAAAAAATGTAGGTGTAACAGTCCTCCAAAATGAAATCGCCTATTTTGGTGAGCTTCAAATCATTGGATTGAAAAATATGCTACCAGACGAAAATACCTTTGATATGCACACAAAAGCTGGGGCAGAGACGATAAAAAGTGCTTTAGAAACTCCCCCCCCTACCCCCCCCATAAATGTGGGGGGAAAAGATAGTGTCATAAATGTTGGGGGAAAACTCCCCCCACATTTATGGGGGGGGCAGGGGGGGGGAAAGAGTGGCACAATCATCGCCCTCCACCACAGACCTGATGGAGTCCAATACTTCGCAGAAAAAAAGGTCAATTTACTGCTCTCAGGTCATACACATGGTGTTCAACTATTTCCTTTTACTCTTTTTTCAAGAGCTTTCTTTCGATACAACAAAGGTCTTTACAAATACAAAGATATATATATTTATGTCTCGCAGGGCATTGGGACTTTGCTTGCGCCTGTGAGGATTGGGACTAGTAGTGAGATAACTGAAATAGATTTTACAATTTATAATTTATAATTTATCATTTACAATTTTATTAAGAATTGGGATGTAATATGAAAAAAAGGATGAATATATCACAGAGAATACATAGAACACACAATGATGTAGTGGCTTATTGCATAAGCCAAATATCTCTGTGTGCTCTGCGCCTTCTCTTGAAAATCTCTGTGTTGAAAAAAACATTAGGCTTATGCAATAAGCCACTACAGAATATACTGATTTTACTCGTGCTATTTTACTTACTTTTCACCCCCTCATCGATTTCAGCAAACCTACTAATAATTCCGAACTCCGAATTCCGAACTCTGAACTCCGAACTCCAGCCCCCCCCTCCCCCCTCCACTCATACTTCGTGGGGGGGGCATAGTTCACCCGACTCTCTCGGCACCACTCCCCGTGACCGTCGCTATGTCCTCGAAGAAATGCGTGTAGTAGCCAGCAGTCCCTCAGAGTCAGCAGGTCTCATCAGTGTAGTCCACCTTGATGACACTCCGAGAGCTACCGATTTAAACCTTTCAGAAATCATGAGAGACATTTCAGGTGTCAATATCACAGTCGGTGGCAGAGGTGAGAGCAATCTCCGCATCAGAGGATTTAATAGAGAAAGCGTCAAAATCATGGTCGATGGCAGACAGATAAACGCTGGCTATTTTGGGAATGTAAATCTTGCCGAAATGCCGATGTTTGACATTTCAGAGATACATATAGTAAAAGGTGCAATCTCGCCTTTGTATGGAGTAAATTCTAGTGGTGGAGTGGTAAATTTCGTTACAAGACAGCCTTCAGACGACACCTGGCTCACTCTCAAAGCCTCAATCAAAAGGAATAACACTCAAAATCTACAGCTCATCACTTCTCATAAATTTGATATGTGGGATTATTGGCTAAACATCTCAGGTTTTCGGACAGATGGTTTTGTCTTATCAAACGACTTTACACCTACTCAAAGTGAAAATGGTGGTGTCCGCGAGTTTTCAAACAATCAAAATTTTGACATCCAATCAAAAATAAATTTCAGCCTGTTTGACATACATTCTCTCGGCTTTTCTGCTGGATATAGTTTTGCAGACGAAAGGAATGTCCCAAGCAATATCTATGAAACAAGGTATCGACAGTTCAAAGACCTCCGCAGGTGGCATTTATCTGGACTTGGCTCTTTTCAGGTTACTCCCTTTTTGAGTTTACAGCCAAATGTCTATTATGATGCTTATGACAATACTTATCAGGAATTCAATCATCCGAGCCTTGCTCCAGAGTTTATGGGTCTGGACTCAATACTCGAAAGCTGGACCTTTGGTGTCCAAAACCGACTCGAATACATAATTTCGGCAAATAATAAGCTTTATCATCTCTTAGTCTACGAAAAGGAAGCTTATAATCGAAAAGACAATCAAGGCTACCCGAACTGGACTTCAAACTCGACTGAATTGTATAATACGAGCCTTTTATTTAATCATAATTTTAATCCAGCTTGGCAGACCAGTTTATCAATGGGTATGTCGCAGTCTGTCCGCAATTATAGACCATACTCAAGACTTGTTTTGATAGAATACATTCTGTCAGCTCCCACAAGACCAGTTTCGTCAGAATACATTCTGTCAGACATCGAGAAAGACAGAACATATTCTACTGAAAAAAGATTAAGTGAACAAAGGACAAAAATCGACACAGGTCTACATCTCGAGCCAGCCTTTTCATTAAATTTTGACGATTATAGAAACACCCTCAATCTCGCTATTTCAAGAAATGTCCAATATCCATACCTACGCCAGCTTTACTCAAGCTCAAGAGGTAATCCTGATTTGATGCCTGAAAAGGCTCTAAAATCCGAAATAGGAGCTGGAACTCGCCTATCTATATCAAACATACTTCTCATGCCATCAATGAGCCTTTACTACAATATCCTCGATGATATGATAGATAGGGTGAACTCTCCAATTTATATCAATCAGAGGAGATTGCAAAATGCAGGAGTAGAGATGTTTTTGAGGGTGCGATTTAATAATCCCCCCCAAATTTATGGAGGGGGGAGGGGGGGGCTTTTTATCATCGAAACCGAGCATCACATCGACTACATAAATCTAAAGATGAACAAAGACTATGATTTTTATGAGATACCAGAATGGACATTCACAAATGGTTTATTTGTAACTATATTTAAAAACCTTAGATTCTCTTATAATATCAACTGGAGTGACACAATGTATAGCCCAGACGATAGAGGCAGATTATACACTTTACCAGCTAAAACACTCCACAATGCAGGCATCAGCTATCGCTCTGGGAACGCAGGCGTCTCGCCTGCATTTATCCGAAACTATACCATTTCCTTTTCTCTATCAAACATATTCGACATCGATTATCAAGAGGAATGGGGTTATCCAGCACCAGGTAGAAATTTTTCTCTATCATTTGAATTGAGTTATTAAGAAAAAGTTGGGATCATATTTATTAGCACGCATTATCGTCTATAACCAGATTTTGTAGGGAACTGATTTATCTGTTCCGTTTCAATTGTTTTACTTATTTTCGGAACAGATAAATCAGTTCCCTACAAATCAAGTTACCGCCTCGATGGTTCAACCCTCAGAGCGGTGGCTTATTTCCAAAATATAAACCTTTGTTACAAAAAAATATTTCAATAAAACCTTAATTCTCAATCCTCAATTCTCAATTCTTAATTTTTAATTCTAAATTTAATGGCACTTTTATCACAAATTCCGTCCCCTTATTGACCTCTGATAAAACCTCCACACTACCACCGATTTTTTCCACAAGAGTCTTGACTATATACAACCCCAGTCCCGTTGACTCCTCACCTGAAGTTCCTTTTCTACCTGCTTTAGAAAACTTCTCAAATAGCTTTTTTATCATAGCCTCATCCATACCAATTCCTGAGTCTTTTATATGAAGTTGAGCTACATCACCTATTTTCTGTGTTTTTATCTCTATACTCCCACCAGAGTTAGTAAACTTAATAGCATTCATACAGAGATTATCTATTATCCTGTCAAATTTCTCAAGCTCTATCATACATTCCAAAGGCTCAACAGATAAATCAAGAGACAATACAATCTCTTTTTTCTGAGCTATCAAATTCAGATTATCATATAGAGTCAAAATGCTTTTGTTTATGTCATAAAGAGTGAGTTGAATCTCTTCTTGGTCGATTTTATTTGAGTAAAGTATCTCTTTTACAAGTGTCAGAGACTGCTGAGTAGCTTTATCAATTATCTTTAGATATTTATGCTCAAAAATCTCTTTTTCTTTCAGAGAGAGGATGTCGAGAGCTGATTTGATAGAGCCTATACTGTTCTTTAAATCATGCGAAATTGTCAAAAGGATAGCATCTTTTTCTTCATTGAGCTTTATCAAATCCTCTTTTTGATTGATTATTTCATTTTGATAGACAAGAAGCTCCTCATTCTTTTTGGTGATAAACTTCACTTCTTTTGTTTTTTGTTCTGACTCAAAACTCTCTGCGAAAAAAGCCATGTTCCTTTTTTGTTCTTCTGAATTGAGCTTTTCTTTTAGCTCATAATATTTTGATTGGGTTTTATAAGCCTCTTCATATTGCTTTGTTTCATTCAAAAATTGATGATAAAAACCATAAAAAATAAGTTTATCTTTAGCATTGTCTATAAGTCCAAGAATTGTAAGAGCTTTATCAAAAAATGACTTCGCTATATCATATTTTTTCAATTTGGTATAGGATTCACCTAATGTAAAATTAGCATAAAAAAAGAAATCTTGATAATCATATTTTAAAGTTAAGCCGAGAGCTTCATTTAGATGAATTATTGCCTCCTCATATCTTCCTTTTTGATTATTTAAGCTGCCTATCCTAAGTAAACATTCGATGGTAAAATACATTTGTTGTTTTTGTTGTGAAATTTCCAGACATTTTTTAAAATATCCTATAGCAAGGGGTATATCCCCAATTTCTTGATAATAATACCCAAACCCATGATATGGTGCAGGATATTGATGTTCTTTATTTAGTTTTATTGCTTTTATCAAATAACTCTTTGCTTCATTGAATTTCTTGATTTCAAGATAAATTGTCGATATATTAGAGTAGAAAATAACTATATTGGGATTATCATTATTATCATTTTCTAAAATTGTTATTGCTTTTGTAAAATATTCTAAAGCCTTTACTCTATTAGATGATTTAAATTCAATATCTCCAAGACAGTTATAAGCATTTGCTAAATCGCTTATAAAAGGACTTTTTTCAGCAGATTTAAGTGACTTTTCATAATATATCCTCGCTTCATCATAGAGACCCTGTTGAGAGAAACTTAGTCCTATTGCAGTAGTCAAATCAAGGGTTAGTAATAAATCATCTTCGGTAGCAGATATTTCGAGAGCTTCTATCCCATAATTTCTGCCTATTTCAAATTGTCCAGCTTGAGAATGTTTGTAGCACAAAACATACCCTATATAAGCCTTTTTTACTTTATTTTCTGTTTTCTCGTATTCAGTGATAAGTAGCTCGTTTTCTATGTTTGCGGCAATTTCAAAGGCTTGAGGATTATAATTATTTTCTATATCCTTGATTTGATACATATAAAGTTTATTTGCCAGAGTATAGCTCAAAAAAGCCTTTTCTATCATGTCTTCTGTCGTATCGTGAGCTTTTATCAGCTTTTCTATTTCTTTTCGTTCCATATTTTCTCCAAATACTCTATATTAATTGAAAATCAATATTTTTATTTTTATGTATTTTGTCAACTAGAAAAAGTGGTTTTGGTATCATTACATTAATAAACCATTCCTTAAAATATCTCGAAGAGATTATATTTTAATAAAAAAACATACAAAAAAAACATTCCCACCCTACATAGCTCTGTATAAAAAAATCCATAAAAACCACCTTTAATTCTAAAATCTCAATTCTCAATTCCTAATTCTTAATTCTTAATTCTTAATTCTTAATTCAAAAGTTCTTAATTCTCACCCCTCCTGACTATATTTCAAGACCAAAGCGACAGCGATACTACTAGCGAGCATATTTGAACCACCATAGCTAATAAAAGGCAGAGGTATACCAGTAGTAGGCATAAGCCCTACATTCATCCCGATATTGATAAAAACTTGGAAGAAAAGGAAACTGAGACAGCCTGCCATAGCAATTCTTCTTTCTTTAATTTCACTGCGAAAGACATTTTTTATCATCCTCAAAAAGAAATAAACAAACAAAGCGAGCAATAATATAGAGCCTACGAAGCCTAATTCCTCTGAAATGACAGAAAAGATAAAGTCTGTATGATGTTCAGGTAGGAAATTCATATTCTTTTGTGAGCCTTCCAGAAACCCTTTTCCAAAAAGTTGTCCACTTCCTATCGCAATTTTAGCTTGAATTATCTGGTAGCCTGCATTTAAGGGGTCTCTTGTCGGGTCAATGAAGGTGATAATCCTATTTTGTTGATATGGCTGTAAAGAACCCCATAAAACAGGAGTGATAAAAAGGAAAAAGAGATTTATTATCATGATAAAGGAAATTAGATGAACTGCAAATTTCTTTTTCCATAAAAAAAAGATTAGTAAAAGGGCAAACACAATAAATGCAGGTATATAAAATGAAGTCAAAACACTGATTAGAGGTGTAATCAATAAAAATAAATGTAACAGAGGAAAACCTGCCTGGATGAGCATCACGACATAAACAACTAAAAGAACAATACTAGTGCCAAGATCAGGCTGTTGTAAAATCAAAAAGAAAGGAAATAACATAAATAACAAAGGTTGTAGCATCATCTTGAGGTTTGTGATATTATCCCGTGACATAATACGAGCTGTTACTAAAATAAGAACTATTTTTGCAAATTCTGATGGTTGAAAACGGACACCAAATATTAGTAACCACCTATGTGCGTTGTTTATTGGTGGCATAAATAAGACAAGAATAAGAGTAGCAAGGATGATAAAATAACTTGGAAAAGTAAATATGTCGAGTATAGTGGAGGGGATTTTTAGAATCACAAACATCACTATCAGTGAAATAAGAAAGAAAATGATTTGTTTCCAATAAAAATCGACAGTAGTGATTTCATCGTCTATTTTTATACTAGAAGCTGAAAAGATTGCTACAATGCCAAATATTACGAGTAATATATAAGACACAAGCAATTTCCAGTCAAAGTTTCTTGTTATAGGATTTTTCATATTTTTTATATTAGAGAGATTTAGAGTTTTTAACACAGAGTTTTTAAGAGTTTTTTAACACAGAGTTTTTGAGAGGACACAGAGAGCACAGAGTATGTATTTTAATAAAAAAATAAATAAATTATCATTCATACTCTGTGCTCTCTGTGAACTCTCAAAAACTCTGTGTTAAAAAGAAAAAAACTCTTAAAATCCTCTGTTTTCTCATTTTTACTCTTAACTCCGAACTCCGAACTCCGAACTCATCTCACTCTATCCTGATAAAACTGGATAAGTTGTCTTGCTACAGGTCCAGCTGTGCTTCCGCCCCAGCCACCGTTTTCTATCATAACTAAAAAGGCTATTTCAGGTTCACCATCCCATTTTGCATAACCAGCTATGACTGCATGAGGTAAATCACCTTGAGGATTTTCAGCAGTTCCAGTCTTTGCATAAATATCAGCACCTTGCACCCTCGCATTTCTACCTGTAGCACCCTCTCTATAGACTGCTTCATGAAGGCTAGTTTGGATTACTCTGAGTGTATTTTCACTGTAAGGGAGCGTCTTGGTTTCTCTCTCTACTATGCCTTCTGACAAGTATGATTTATCATTAAAGGCTTCTCGAAAGAGGTGTGGTGTATGCCAGACTCCATCATTTGCTATGGCAGCATAATATGAGACCAAAGCGAGTGGTGAAACGAGCAATTCGCCTTGTCCTATCGATAAGTTGGCTCTGATGCCCAGAGTTGAGAAATACATTCCTAATCTGTTTCTATACCATTCTGTTTTTGGAAAAAAACCTGCTCGTTCTGATGGTAAATCAACTCCTGTCCGACCTATCAAAAAACTATTATCTGTAAATTCTTGAAATTCATCAAGATTAAAACGAGATGAAAGAGCATAATAATAAACAGAGCAGGAAACAGCCATAGCATCATAAATATTTCCCCTGCCGTGTCCCCATCGATACCAACATCGAAAATATCTATTTCCTATCCACATTCCACCATCACAAAAGGTGAGTCTGGAAGTTTCATTAATGAGGTCTTGTTCAATAGCAAAAGCAGTTGATACCGTTTTAAAAGTGCTACCGGGTGGATATGTCCCCATTACTACACGGTCAAGCAAAGGTCGTAATTCGTGTTCTTGTAAATAACTCCATTGAGCTGTAGATAATCCTCTCGCAAACCAGTTTTGGTCAAATTCTGGAAAACTATTATATGATATGATGCCACCTGTTTTAGGGTTTACGACTATGACCGTTCCAGCTCTATCTCTTGGAAATATTTGATTTATATGCTCTTGTAACTCAAGATTTATGGTCAGAACAAGATTAAAGCCGTTTACGGGTGCTCTATTTAAATCATGTTTAAAGAGATTTAAACTTTTTCCGAGAGCGTCAACTTGGACAATTTCATATCCTGATTTACCTGCAAGTAGTCCCTCATAAAACCTTTCTATCCCTGTTTTTCCTATCAAACTATTTCGTGTCAGGTCATCCCCCCTATATCTCAGGAATTCCTGTTCATTAATTCTGCCTACATAACCTGTAAAATGGTTTGGGATATTATAATGCCTTAATATTTCAGCTTTAAAAAGTAATTCTGGAAATCTATTCATTCCCTCAGCAATGCTTGCCATTGTGCTTTCTTGAAGGTTTTCTACTATCAAGACTTCATCAAAAGGACGAAATCTATGGTCAAAAATCAATTTTTCTATCTGCTCTTGAGTAATATCAAGATTTCTCATCAAAAAATCTATGAAAAGTTGTCTATCAGATATAAAAGCAGGTCGAAAATAAAGGTTTATAGAGGGGATATTTATCACAATAGGACGATATTTTTCATCAAGTATCATTCCTCGTGTGGCTGGCACTCTACGAATTCGGACATAGTTTTTTCGAGATATTTCATCATATTGAGCACCATTTAATATCTGGTGCGAAAATAACTGAAATGCAATGATACCGAAAAGTAATATCACTACAAGGCTATAAGCTGTGGAAGTAGTAAATTTTTTTTTGACCATTATTATCCTTTTTTTAATTAGTAATTAGTAATTACTAATTACTAATTAATAAAATGTTATCCTCATTTTATCAACCACAAAAAGCAAAAATATGACAACGCAAGATAACAAAGTATTGTATCCTATTGTCAGCATCGTTTTTCTAAACAAAAATAAGACTTCTGGAGCACTCAAGGCAAAATATGCCCATTGCAACAAGTAAAAAATCAGATTTATCACAAATAAAGAAAATAAAATCGTAGAATACTTATCTTTATTAAAACTATTATTGTGTTGATGAGTAAAATGAGACAACAAAACAAACAAAATAGTTGAAAAACCTAATAATTGTGGATTTAGTAAATCATTGGCAACGCTGAGCAAAAAGGTAAATGTCAAACAGAACTTATAATCGAGCCTTATGCTGATATAAACCACCCAAGGCAATAGTATATTTGGAGTAATCTGATATAATGTCAAGGAATCGCTTGAAACTGATGATATAAAAAGCAGTAAAAGTCCTGCTAAAAAAAGTTTAATTGCACGCATGATTCTCTCTATCCTCTATCCTTTATCCCTATCCTTTATCCCTATCCTTTATCCCTATCCCCTATCCCCTATCCCCTATTCCCTATTCCCTATTCCCTATTCCCTATTCCCTATTCCCTATTCCCTATTCCCTATTCCCTATCACCTAAAAATCTCACAATACAAATCGGGGTTAGTTCGTCTCCTTGTCCCTGCGGGTTGTCTCTCATAATATCTTCGAGTAATTTAGGATTTACATTTTTGCTATGTCCGATGACCCAGCTACCACCAATATCGTTTATGTCCATGATAGCTATTTCGTGTCCTGTAGCATCTGCTATTCTTTGAGCTTCTTTTTCAGGATGTAATGGACCTTTGATGACGCATTCTTCATATCCTTTTACTGTAGTAGTATAGGCTGCGTCTATCAGAGCTGCTTGTTTACCAGCAATACGATAAAAATCACCTTTTCTACGAAAGATTATCTTGGACAAGCCACCTATAAAAGCTGCAAATAGTATCCGAAAAGCTCCACATTCATCAATAGCACATTGCATACTTGTCGCTGCTCTAAGACCTATACCGTAGTTTACTTTTCCGACAAAACGCCATAATACTTTTGCAAGTATCCCTATTTTTATATCTTTTACATTGATAGCTCTGCCTTGCGTGATTGCAAGCGGACTCTCACTGATGACGAGAATGTCGTCTTTTTGGAGACTATCTTTGGCATATTGATTGATTATCTCCACAAAATCGTCACCAGATTGAAGTATACGAGTTTTTATCGGGATTTTTATAGTATCATTATCCATTGTCCATTATCCATTATCAATACCCCCTTTCAATTTCAACCTCGCTGATTTCCTCTATATCTCTCAATAATACAAAGACATTTTGCAGATTACTAATTTCATTAAAAGGCTCTAATACTGCTCGAAAATATATAGCATCAGTTGATTCTTCGAGCCTTACTACTCTACCGATGGGGAAGTTTGGGGGAAATATCTGAGACAAATTTGATGTTACAATAGTATCTCCGACTGCGATATTTGACCCAAATCTTAAAAATGACATTGCCACATTTGAAAATAAATCAGAGATTATGATACCTTGAACCCCCGTATTTTTGTTCATTACTGCAAGCATAAAACTTGAATGATTTATAGGTAAAACTATAGAAAAGTTTTGAAAAGGGGTGAGAACTTTTCCAACTACTCCTCTTGAAGAAAATACAGGATTATCCATCTGAACTCCATGTAGACGACCTTTATTGATGACTATAGTTCGACCAAGAAAATCACCAGAAAAGCCAACAACATTTGCCAAAATATAGGTAGTATCTTGAATAGAAAACTCTATTTTGCTTTGTTGAAATGTGTTTAGCATAGTTTCCTGCGTATAATTCTTTAGCATTAGCTCACCTATAAGCATCTGTTGATTTCTGTTTTCTTCTCTGAGACGAGTTAATGTATGATAACCACCAACTCCGTAAGTTATTGGCAAAAATACAGTTTTTCCAAGAAAAGCTGCCTTATTTACTCTGTCTTGGTAACTTCCAAAAAACAAGAATACGCCTATAAAAAGATAGGTAAACAATAAATATCTTTTTTGGATACTGGTCATCAATATTTTCTCCAAATTAATTAGTAATTAGTAATTAGTAATTTACAATTAAAAACCGCATTTCATAAAAATCACGAAGTGATTATCTCTTAATAGAAAACAATGCCATAGAGTCCCCCCTTACACACCGCAGACGGTGTGTGAGGGGGGGGACACGGGGACCATTCCGTTTCTATTAAGAGATAACAACTCCGTTGTATTTATAAGGAAATTTGACGATATTTAATTATAAATTATAAATTATAAATTATAAATTATAAATTATAAATTATAAATTACTCAGTCCTCACTTAAGACTCTTCTACTTTCTTAATTAGCACTTCTCTATATTCTTCAAGATTGTCGAGTATTTTTCCACTTCCTTTGACCACACAAATGAGTGGGTCTGGAACTACATGAACGGGTAAATCAACAATTTCTTTAATCCTTTCGTCAAGCCCTCTGAGTAGTGCTCCTCCACCTGTTAAGACTATTCCTCTTTCGGCAATGTCTGCTGCAAGTTCTGGAGAAGTTTTTTCAAACAATTTTTTGATAGCATCTATCATGGTGGAAACCGTTTCCGACAAAGCTTCTCTGATTTCTTGTGAAGTAACCTTTATAGTAACAGGGTAACCATTAACAATATCTCGACCTCTGACCTCCATGTCCAATTCTTGTTTTAATGGATAAGCGGAACCTATTTCTTTTTTTATTTTTTCTGCAGTTTGGATACCGACATAGATATTATTTTTCTTTCTTAGATAATTCATTATGTTTTCGTCCATTTTATCGCCACCCAATCTAATAGAGTTGTGGACTACTATATGAGACAAAGATATAACCGCAATTTCAGAAGTTCCTCCTCCGATATCCATGACCATATTTCCATAAGGTTTGTGTATTGGTAAATCTGCACCGATAGCAGCTGCGATAGGCTCAGAGACCAGATGGACTTCTCTTGCTCCTGCGTGTAAAACACTATCTCGGACAGCTCTTTTTTCTACCTCTGTGATTCCAGAGGGAACACACACAATGACACGCGGTCTTATGAGCCACCTATTTTTTTGGGAACGGACAATGAGATTGTTTAACATAAGCTCCGTAACTCGAAAATCAGAAATGACACCATCTTTAAGAGGTTTTACGACTTTTACTTCATCTGGGTTTTTTCCAAGCATCTCCTTTGCCTTTAAACCAATACAAACGACTTTTTTCCCATCAGCAGTCAGTGCTACGACAGAAGGCTCGTTTATAATGATGCCACCTTGCTTTTTATAAACAAGAGTGTTTGCGGTACCTAGATCAATAGCAACATCGCTTGAAAGTATACCGAATAATTTGCTTAATGACATGATAACTCCTTTTAGTAATTAGTGATTAGTAATTAGTAATTAGTAATTATAAATTGTAAATTGTAAATTATAAATTATAAATTATAAATTGTAAATTATAAATTCATAATTCTTAATTCATAATTCTTAATTCTTAATTCTTAATTACTTTCAATGTCTCTTCTGCTATCATTAGCTCTTCGTTTGTAGGCACTTTCAAGATAAATACTTTAGAATCGCTTCCAGATAAATCGACTATTTCACTATTGAAGATTTTGTTTTTTTCTTTGTCAAGTGTAGCACCGAGAAAATCCATTTCAAAAAGAACCATTTCACGCAATAGAGCCATATTTTCACCTATACCACCTGTAAAAATAATGACATCGACACCATTCATTGCAGCTGCATAAGCTCCTATATATTTTTTGATTTTGTAGGCATATACTTCGAGAGCTTGAGATGCTCTCTTATCTTCGTTATCTTTGATTGCGCTTTCTATTTCTCTCATATCATTAGAGATTTTTGAAAGTCCCAGCATTCCACTTTTTTTATTTATGACATTGTTTACTTCATCAATAGTCAAGCCCTTATGTTTTACCAAATGAACGATTATTGCAGGGTCAATGTCACCACATCTTGTCCCCATCATCAGACCTTCAAGAGGCGTCAAGCCCATCGAAGTATCCACTGAATCTCCGTTTTTTATTGCTGTGATACTAGCTCCATTTCCGAGATGGCAGCTGATGATTTTTAAATTTTTTATATCCTTTTTCAAAAACTCTGCTGCTCTCATGCTCACATATTTATGTGATGTTCCATGAAAACCATAACGACGAATTTTGTCATTTTCATATAACTCAATAGGAAGTGGATAAAGATATGCTTTTGCTGGCATAGTTTGATGAAAAGCTGTATCAAACACTCCACACTGAGGTGTCTCTGGCATAGCTGATTTGACAGCTTCTACACCCATGATATTTGCAGGATTGTGTAGAGGTGCCAAAACGCAACATTCTTGTAGTTTATCCATGACATCATCGTTTATTTTTACAGCATCAGAATAGTATTCACCAGCATGGACAAGCCTATGTCCTACTGCGAATATCTCTTTAACATCTGAAATTACACCATTTTGTTTATCCATTAGATTTTCAAGGATTAGCTTGATACCCTTTTCATGGTTTTCAATAACCATTTCTTTTTTCTTTATTGAAAAAACATCGCTCTTGTAGGTATACAATGCTGATGTCTCGCCTATTCTTTCTACTATTCCCTCTGAAAGTAAGCTTTTGTCAGCCATATTTATTAGCTGAAATTTGATTGAGGAACTTCCACAATTCAAAACCAATATTTTCATGTTTTACTCCTTGTAGCGCCAAACTCTGTTTGGCTTGTTTAATTAGTAATTAGTAATTACCAATAATTTAGCTCATCATGCTGTTTTCCATAAAATCAATAGCCGCAACCTTTATGCTGACATCTCTTTTGAGATTTTCACTCATAAGGATTTTATGTTTTAGAATTTTTATCCATATTTCATAAAAATTCTTGTCTTTCATATCCAATCCGAGATAATACTTCAGCATATCAGGATAAAAATCATCCCTATCACCTTCTATTCTCGTGATAATATATTTCAAATTGACATTTGAAACCTCATATTCACGGTATCTAACATCGATGATACCGTAACCGAGCTTTAGTAAACCCTCAAAATTTACTTGTAAATCATTTTCATTGACCGTCATTTAAAACCTCTAAAAATTAATTTTTTTACAAATTTTTAAAACAAGGTTTTTTTGTCAACAAGTTTTAAAAAATCAAAAATAAATAAGATAAAATTCAATCTGCACCAACATAAATATTGGATAATGGACAATGGATAATGGACATTCTTTCTGCCCCCCCCATGAAGAATGAGTGGGGGGGGGGGGGGGGGGGGGGTTTTTTTGTGTTTTCTCTCCCCCCCCTTTTCCCCAGCCCCCCCGCGAAGGGGAGCCTTCACAGGCCCACCCGGTTTTTGGATGATCGCTTTCCCCCCGCCC
>Ga0099364_10007356_pt1 | contig 15736 bp, 10 predicted proteins | sample TergutTh196P3_FD_73070 | JGI IMG/M metagenome (GOLD analysis project Ga0099364, IMG submission 73070) | Microcerotermes parvus P3 segment gut microbial communities from Pointe-Noire, Republic of the Congo - Th196 P3 | ecosystem: Host-associated > Arthropoda: Insects > Digestive system > Gut ...
TTAAGTGATATATAAACTCTGAGTTTACCTGTGCTGTTACTATTTCAACTGTGTTTTCATCAATTGCGGTCACTGATTTAACATGTCTCCATATTGCATCTGATTGCGAACCGGCAGCTGACGGATCCGATCCTAATAAAAATGTGTTGACTACATCTTGCGATGTAAACTTGTCACCGTTGTGGAAATAAACGTCATCTCGGAGGTGGAAAGTGTAGGTTTGCAAATCATCGGTTTCCCAAGATGTCGCAAGTTGCCCAACAAAATCACCATCCGCTGTGCGATAAACCAAGTTGTCAAAAATCATCATGTAAATGTAGAGATACACGCTGGAGACTGCCCCCTGGGCAAAAGGATCGATTACTGCGATGTTGTCTCCTATGCTAATGGTTATCATATCTGCATATTTGACGTTTTCGCTGTCAGGTGCCTCGATTAAATCGCCGGGAACGAGAACATCCGGGCGTAGAGTTGCGGTCGGAGTAGGCGTTGACTGCCCGCCGCTTGTGGGGGATGCCGAAGCTGGATTGTTATCACTCGATGGAGATGCGTTACTGCATGCAGCAACTGCTAGACATAGCAGCAATGAGAGCAGGAGCGAAATTAGCCTCTTTGTTTTTTTCATTTTTTGTCATCCTTTCTTTATTTAAATTAGTATTTGAAGACCCGTTATTATAGTGCCACCACTCCCTCGACCTATTTGTTCTGTTTTGGATCAAGAGCATCGCGAAGCCCATCCCCAAGCAGATTAAATCCAAGAACCGTTATCATAATGAACAAACCAGGGAATGTCATTAACCACGGAGATGTTCGTACAAATTCCCTGCCAGCCGCAACAAGCCCTCCCCATTCAGGAGTCGGCGGCGGTATTCCAAATCCGAGGAATGACAGTGCAGCAGCGAAACCGATATTAAGCCCAAGCAGCATTGTTGCAATAACAAGAATAGTACTAAGCCCATTTGGAAGGACTTGGGTAAATATTATTCGCAAATCAGAAAACCCCATTGCATGAGCGGCTTCGACATATTCATTACCTTTTACCATTAGTATTGAAGCCCTTGACATCCGTATGAAATGCGGTATTCCCGCAATGCCAACCGCGACAATCAGATTCTGGATATTGAACCCCAACATAACCATAATGACCATTCCAAGTAATAAGCCCGGCAGGGAAGCAAGTATGTCAGAAATTCGCATTATTACATTGTCAACAATGCGACCGTAATATCCTGCTGCAGCCCCAAGCGTGACACCAAACAATGCTGAAAACAATACCGTACTAAATCCGATAATCAATGAATATCGTGAACCGTAGATTACCCTTAGGAATGCATTGCGGCCCATAGTGTCGGTACCGAATGGGTATTTTAAGCTTGGCGGTGACAATCTGACCGACACATTAGAAGCTATAACCGACTCATATGGTATGAAGATTGAAGTTATAGCCAACAAAAAGACGATGCTAAGTATGATAATACCAGCAAGAGAGCTTTTATTTCGTATAAGGCTGTGCCATATTTCTCCAATTTGACTGCGTTTTTTATACTTTGCAATAACCTCAGCAACATTGTCTGGAGCGTTTCCCCCTGCAATACTCATATTCTTCCTTGTTACATAATCCTGAGCGCCAATATATAAACTGAGATTTAAGTTAATTTGCTCCTTTTTTTGGGAATTGGTGTCCTTGTTCGAGGAAACAATCCCACTTACTCGAGGAACATCTTCTATTTGAGTTGTGTCGAATTTTTCTCTCTCAGCATATATCAGTTCACTGGCATCAGTTGCGTTACTGGTTGCTTTTGCTGCTGTTACCAGATTCGCTGTCGTTGTACTATATGATAGCTTAGCTGAGTATTTTCTTTTTCGAGTTTTGCCTAAATACAGTGATTTTATTCTCGGGTCTATGAATGCATAAAGCAGATCAATTATCAGCATTACAACAACATACAAAATAGTCGTCATTACCACGCAGCCTGTTATCACAGGAACGTCACGGTTGAACACAGCTTGTACTAGCATCCACCCAACACCAGGCCAAGCAAAAACCTGCTCAATAACAGCGGAACCAGCCAACGATACGCAGACTGACCCGCCTAAAGTCGTTATTACAGGTATCATCGCGTTACCGAGGGCATGCTTTCCAATGACTATGCTTTCCGGAGCCCCCTTAGCCCTAGCGGTTCGAAGAAAATCAGCTTCCAGCACTTCAAGCATACTGGCTCGGGTTTGTCTTGTGTTAGTTGCCATTAAGACAAGTGCGCTGCATATGCCGGGCATAACCAAGCTGCGTAGCCCAGCATCATATCCCCCTGCTGGGAGCCACTCAAGGCGTAGAGAAAACAGCACCATCATAAGCAAGCCTAGCCAAAACACTGGCATTGACATGCCAACGAGCGCAAAAGCGGTCGTCGCGGCATCTGTAACAGTACCCGCTTTTCTTGCAGCAAGTATGCCCATAGGTATAGAAATAGCCGTTCCAATAACAAGACCGGTAAGTGTTAGAATCAATGTATTTGGCAACCTCATCATGTATAAAGCAAATACACTTAAACCAGATGTAAAAGACACCCCAAGATTCCCCTGAATCAGGTTGAGCATGTATTTCCCGTACCTGTAAAACATCGATTTATCAAGATCGTATTGCATTTTCAACACTGCGATATCTTCCTGTGTCATATCCCCGGAAATCATAGTATCAACAATAGTTCCGGGTGCAAATTCAACCAACATGAATACGATGAATGAAACTACAATGATGACTGGAATTAGAAGCAGAACGCGATTAATAATATAGCGCACCATCTTATCAGCTCTCCTCCTTGTCAAGTCGTATTATTTATCGTTGTGTTTTGCTCAGAGTTCGTAAACTATCTTACCGTTAAAAATAGTGCATATCGTTCGGCAATCCTTGAGATCGTCTGGCGAGATGGCAAAAAGGTTCTTATCGGAAACTGCGATATCCGCATACTTACTGGCTTCCAGAGTTCCTACTTTGTGTTCCATGCCATTTAGGTAAGCGGCGTTTGATGTGTATCCTTTTAATACTTCCGCAAGAGTTGGTGCCTGATTTATTGTTTTCGGACTGTATAACGCACCGTCCAAATCTTTTCTGGTGACAGCCTTGTAAATCGTATGATATGGGTTAATATCAACTACGGGGCTATCGGTGCCGATAGCAATAGTCGCACCCGAGTCAATTAGCTTGCGGAAGCACCATTCATTTTTTGTCCTCTCACCGTAACGTTGGGATAATATTCCTTTGACCAAAATAAGATGCGCAGGTTGCATGGAAGCAATGACACCTAGCTTGGAAAAGCGGGGGATATCATCATCGGCAGGGCAGTCCAAATGTTCTATTGAATTCCTGATATTGCTGTTGTCATTTACCCTGTTCGACTCCTCGAAACAATCGAGCGCCAACCGGACGGCGGCATCGCCGCAGCAATGGACTCGGACTGAATAACCTAATCTGTTTGCGTCTTTGATCCATTTCATTGGAACTTCAGGAGATGCGAGCAAGTCGCCTTTGGTAGATGGATTGTCCGTATAGGGTTCGAGCAGCGCAGAAGTGTATGCGAAAGGAATGCCGTCGAACAGGGTTTTGATTCCGGCTATTCGCAGTCTATCGGTATTAAAAAACTCCCGCAACGTATCCAGTTCTTTTATGCTATCAGCCGAATATTCGGCCATGTTCCCGCGAGGCGAGGTAGACAAATAGCATCGCAACGTGAGTTTTCCATGATTTTCCAATGCCTTGAGGGGCCAATGGCTGTTAAAAAAGTTTTCAGGTGTCGGCCACGAGAGGTCTGACGACGCAGTTATGCCTAAACTGTTAAGATATTTCATGTAATCTGCATAATACTGCGCCCTCTCTTGAGCAGAATATGTAAGAGAAAAATGATGCACCATGCCGGCAATGCTTTCTTTCAAAAATCCTGTGAATTCACCATTTTCGTCCTTTGGTGCGTAACTTGCGGGACACTGGGGGTTATCTGCCAAAATTTGTGCAAGCCCGCATTCTTCTATGGCCTTTGAATTAATCCAGTTTGTATGCCCGTCAGCCCCAAAGAGATACACGGGAATATCCGGTATATATTTGTCGATTGATTTTTTTGTTGGTGGTTTTGCAGAAGGTCCGAAATTACTCAGAGACCAACCAATTCCGGTTATGCGGTTAAGCCCGGGATTCTTGTCAGCAAAACTTCGGACAGCCTTTGCGCACTCGTCTTCGCTCACGCAACTGTCAAGATTCTTTACAATTAGCGCACAGGTATGTATTGCCGAACTCTCCAAATGGGTGTGACAATCGCAGATACCGGGAAATATGAGCTTATCGCCAAAATCTCTTGTAACTGTGTAAACGCCGATATACTGTCCGGCTGCTTCTTTCGAGCCAACGAATTCGATTTTTTCGCCTGATACGGCAATCCCTCCCGGGAACGGTTCATCCGTTACTGCATCAAATATTGCGTCGCTGAACAATACAATATCCGCTTTTTTCATTCAAACCAGCTTCTTTCATGTTGTGGTTCCGTTTCGGGAAATCCCAGTGGTTCTGGACACAGGTTTAGCTATGATGTAAAATATATTCAGATCCGCATATCGTTTTACGAAAGGAATTGATGCAAAAGATGAATATTCATAGCCTTACATATTTTGCTATCGCTGCCAAGCACTTGAGCTTCACTAGGGCGGCGGAGGAATGTCTTATCGAACAACCCGCGATGAGCCGGCAGATATCAGGGATAGAGAAAGAGCTTGGGGTGAAGCTGTTTACCCGCTTCAACAAAAGGGTGGAACTGACTTGCGCCGGAGAGAGTTTCTATCGAGAGGTCCTGGATATCCTCCAGCGGTATAGTTCAGCCGTTTATATGGCGCGCAATATTGGAAGCGGGTCTAATGAAGCATTGTCGATTGGGTTTGGTATATTCGATGCATCGTCAGCCGCAGAACCGGTCAAAACTTTTTCTGCGATGAATCAAAATGTTACGATATCCATAAACCAATATCCATATGACAAGCTCATAAAAAATCTGGTGGATGGAACATGCGGGATAGTGTTCTGCCCCTCCAATGTGATGGACAACTTGAAAAATATTGAAACAATTCCAGTAAAAATAGGATACAGATCGATAATTGTCAGCAAAACGAATCCACTGTCAAGTAAAAAAATCCTCGAACCGAAAGACTTGGAACATCTGGCATTTATAGTCCAATCGGATGACAGCGCCAAATATTCTGCAGTGTTCAATGCATTTTGCGCACGCGAAGGCATCATACCGAGAACGACAATAAGCGCGAACACGCTGGATGCAATATTGACATTTGTGGAAGCAGATTTCGGTTTTGCCTGCATGCCGAGTTTTATGGAAGAAATGGTTAATTATAATATAAAATTCATTCCGCTAAATTATAGGAAAAAACTGGCGCATGTAGTTGCTTCGCTCAAATCAGATGATAATAAAGCGGTAAAAAGATTTATGAAAATGTGCGCTGAGCATTATCGTATTAGCTTTGATACTTATAAATAAGCTATGCTTTCTCGCCATTAGGGCGGATTGACCCAAGTATATCGAGGTCATCCTTTAGAGGATCATCCACCTGTAACCACTTTTCATCGATTATCATTGTGTTCTTTCTTTCTCCGCTATAGACGTCCCATTGTGGGATTAATACATTATTCGGGCTGCCGGTTTTTGCAAAAGCGTACCAGGCAGTCTGCATCTGCCTGATCATTCTTTTCGGAACATTTGATATATCATAGGTATCTCTTATGTTTTCCTTTACTTGTCCTGCCCACCATTTTGCAAGAAAAGGCAAGGAACTCTCACAGGTGTCGAAAAGGATGGGAAGATCGGCGCAATGGGGTGAGCGCCCGAATGGTGAAAAGGCGGCGTGTTCAACCAGACCATAAGAAACAGAATGTATATCCGGTAGCCAACAAAACCTATACATATAGACATCGCCGAATTTGCTTTGTTGTTCGGCGATATGCCTATAACCTATATCATGGTTGAAGTGATCGCAAAGCGTTGCTGCCCGTTCGCTGCTGTTGGGATCAAGAGACATGAATTTTTCAATTATCGCTTCATTGCCAACTGGAGACACCGCGTATTTGGGGTATCCCAAAGTAGCAAATCTGCTAACTGTCCCTGTTAGTATTTCTTTTGCGCTTCTGACATTGAAATCGGGGTTTGTGTCATCGTATACGCGAAAATCAACTTCGCCGCTCGTAGCACCGAGCATAATGACGATCTCCTTTGCCGCTCCGTTTTTGAAATCGTCCCACCATGTCATAGGAATCACGAGCCCATCTACATACCTTGCCAACAAATCAATCTCGTATGTACATCGTTTGATATGGTTCATGAAGTCATCATCAGATAGGCTGACAAGCTCCTTCACAGAAGTGACTCCTAAAATCTCAAAGGCTCTTTTTGAGTTCTCACTATACATTGCCTGATCCCTGAGCCCAAAAAAAGGTGCTCCGCTATGTACGATTGCTTTCCGAAAATATTTTCGCGCTGATTCAATGGTGCATAAATATACACAGGCCATCCCTCCAGCTGATTGACCAAATATTGTGACATTGCCGGGATCCCCGCCAAAAGATGCAATGTTTTCATTTACCCACTTTAGCGACTGGATAATATCAAGCATCCAAATGTTGTTACAGTATGCGTACTCGTCGCTAAATCCGTCCAACAAAGACATGTCAATCGCACCCAAGAGGCCAAGCCTATAACTGATAGTGATCATGACCACGTCTTCTCCGTGCGGCAGATCCGCTACGAAATTCCGTCCATTTGACGGTGAGTCGCTGCCGCCGCCACTGACAAAACCACCTCCGTGTATAAACAGCATGACAGGTTTTCCAGCAGTGGCTGTATTCTTCGTCCAGATGTTCAAATTGAGGCAATCCGAGCTGATTTCACCTTGTGAGGGCAGAATAGCGTCGTCGTAGGGCTGCAAGCCTGCAGGACCGAATTTCGATGCGTCGATTAAGTCATTCGATGTAGTCAATACATCCCTTGGCGGCTTGAAATTCTCAACCGGCGCCGCATATCTGATACCCAGATAGGATTCAACTGCGCCGTCATGGTTTCCAATGTAAGTTCCGGTCTTGGCTACCACTCGTGTTTCGTGCGTTTTGTTTGTTAATTTGTCTTTGTTAATCACAATACACTCACTCCCGGTATTCTTTTTTAGATAACGAATGCTAGAACGCATTGTTTTTGCTAATGTAAAATGCAAAAGCGGTGTTGTATCTGACAAACAGTCATTTCTGATCCTACCTTTTCATCCGTGGATCCAGCGCGTCGCGAACTCCGTCGCCCACAAGCGTTAATGCCATCAGTGTGAGCACAAGCGCAATTCCTGGGATGGTGGTGATGTGCGGGGCATAGCGGAGATACTGCCTGCCTCCGGCAAGCATTCCACCCCACTCCGGGGCAGGGGGCTGTACGCCTAGCCCAAGGAAGCTCAGCGTGCTGATTAGAACAACTGCGAATGCGATGTCAAGGATAATTGTGGTAATAATTGGGCTGATGGCGTTCGGCAAAATATGAGATATAATTATTTTCAGATCGCTGGCTCCCTGCATGCGTACCGCTTCTATAAATTCTTTGTCCACAACCTGCAGAACCTGCCCCCTGACCATCCTGGCCTGGCCTGGTACCAGACCGAGACCCACGACGAATACCAAGCTAAATGTGCTTGGGGTCATAAGTGTCGCAAGCGTAATCATAAGCATAATCGGTGGTATCGACATGACAATGTCGATGAAACGCATAATCAATGTTTCGGTAATGCCCCCGTAATATGCCGCTACTGTGCCGAGAATGGCGCCCAGAGTAAATGCGACGATCAATGCGAAGAAACTGACGAAAAGTGTTGTTCGTCCACCCCAGAGTATGCGAACCATTATGTCGCGCCCAAGCTCGTCGGCGCCGAATGCATTCTTGCTTGATGGAGCCTGTAATTGGTTTGCAATGTCAACAGCTATAACATCATTTCTGTAGCTGTAAAATAGGGGAGAGGCACTGCATGCCAGTAATATGAATATAAATACCATCATGCCGGCAACCGCCGTTTTGTTTCTGCGAAGCCGTTTCCAAACGTCCGCCCACAAAGACCGCTTCTTATATGCGCTCAAACTCTTTTTATAGCTGTCAGGATCACTCGCGCCAAATCCGTCGGGGACTTCGGGGCGGAGAGCAGGAATATTCTGACTGCTGTGAAAGATATTCTCTAGGATGTCGGCGCCGGAAGGAGCTACATTACGCGACTCTTCAGGCGACGCTTTTTCGAGCATTGAAGAACTGTCATCTTGATGCTCAATCAGTATGTTTTCTTTTGAACCACTATTGACGGCGGACACCATGACAGAAATCCGGGAAGGAGCTACAACAGAGGTGTCCACATTTTTATTTCTCTTGTGGCGTACATACAATGATTTTATCCGGGGGTCAATAAAGGCGTAGGTCAGATCCGTTATAAGATTAACTAACGTAACTATGCAAGCCGTGATGATAACGCTACCCATAATGGCGGGAACATCTTTCCCCCGTAGTGCCTCTGTCATCATATTTCCGATGCCGTTGATGCCGAAAATAGATTCGATGACAACGGAACCTGAAAAACAGGTGCCGATAATGCGGCCATATACGCTGACCATTGGGAGGAGTGAGTTTTTCAGTGCGTGCCGCCGGATTATGTAACTGCGTTTCAAACCCTTGGCACGCGCTGTCCTTATGTAGTCCTGATTGATGACTTCCAACATAGACGAACGCCCCGTGCGGGCGCACATCGTTATAGCACCGCCTGCCAGACAGAAAATCGGCATTATCCAATCTCCGGGGTTTCTGAAAAGCCCTGCGGACGGCAGCCATCTTAGCTGTACTGAGAATAACAGAATCATCATCAATGCAAGCCAAAACTGAGGCATCGATGTTAATACAACCGTGAAAACACGCATGAAGTTGTCGAAGAAAGAATTTTGCTTGACAGCCATCGCAATTCCGAGGAACAGAGCGACAATTATCGTAAGAGCCATCGAGGTGAATGACAGGAAAAGTGTATTACCCACCCGCACGCTTATCATTGAACCAACTGTCTGCCTGTTATGATACGAGATGCCGAGGTCGCCCGTCACAGCTTTTGCCATGTAGTTGATGTACTGTTCAAAAAGGGGTTTATCAAGACCTGTTTGTTTTCGGAACAATTCAAGTTCCTCTGCCGAGGCTCCGGGACCAAGCACAATATTAGCAGGATCTCCGGGCGTTAGAGCCAAAACAAAGAAAATCAGCAAGGTCACGCCAAGCAATATTGGAATCATCATCAAGAGGCGTTTAACAATAAAACGTACCATAATACCTCCGCATGAATTAATACAGGGGTTGTAATATCGGCTCCTAAAACCCCAACGCGGGGAGATGGGGACACCCCGCGTCGGCTTTACATGTCATATAACCTATTTGATGAATGTGGCGCGATGGAAACTTGTTATCCCAAGCCTGTCTATCCTGACGCCGCTGAGCCCGCTGTCCATGGCGTAATTCATAAGCAAGCGATAGATGGGTATGTATGGGACTTCATACCCAATGAGATCTTGAAGCTCAACAGCCATTTGTTTTAATTTCTGTTGGTCGGTTTCAACACGAATCGCTTCCGCAAGCTCTTGAGCGCGCTCGTTGTAATAACGGGTTTCATTGTTTGCAGGTATTTGGTTAATATCGACGCGATTGACATCATTGATTGCATGGTCGTATTTGTTGGGGTACGGTACAAAAATCATATCGAACTCCCCGGCAAGCATATCCGCTAGCCAGGCACTAAATTCACGGACGCTTATTATCAGATCAATGCCAATAGTCAATAAATCAAATTGATACATCTCTATACCAGGATCGCTCCTGTTGATTGGCTTGATCTCCACTCGCAGCGGATTTGATTCGTTATAGCCCTCTGCCTCCAGCAACGCTCTTGCCTTTTCCAAATCAAATTCCGGTAAATTGCCGGATGTATGCTCAAGGTCATCATAGCCGACGAAAAGCATTCCGGTCTCAGGAATTCTGCCTCCCTCGAGCGCACAGAAGCCTTCCCTGTTAAAAGCATACGCAAGCGCCCTGCGAATATTTACGTTGTCAAAAGGAGGCCGTGAACAATTGATCCAAAAGGTATAGACTTGTCTCAACTCAGTCATGCTTGTACTAAACCCGTCCGCTTTCGCCATATCCATTTCAAATGAAGACATATCATCAACAATATCGACCAACCCTGTTTCAAGCGCAATATATCGCGGGCCTCTTTCAAAAATATACAAATAGTTGATTATATCGATCTGTGGTTTCGTGAAGGGATAGCCGTCCCAAAGCTCCAATGTAGCGCTCGTGCCGGGAGTAAACTCCGTAACGGTATAAGGCCCAGTTCCAACAGGCTTGCTGTTTAATGCCTCTTCGCCGGTGCTTTCAATGTATGATTTGTTCACGATGACCGCTGTTGAAAGGATTCTCGACGGTGTGTATACCGCATTATCTGCGACGACCAACTTTAGCGTATTGCCCTCGTAAGTCACATTTTCAATCAGTCCGCCTGTACCGGCCTGTTTCGGAACATCTTTGATTCGCATGATTGAATATACGACGTCATCCATTGTGAGTTGATCCCCGTTTGAGAATTTATAGTCAAGGTTTATCACAAAGTTCCATGCAGTTTCATCGACTTGCTCCCACGATTTTGCTACAGCCGGAAGCCATTCGTTTGTGCCGATATCAAACTCAACAAGCCTATCGTAAACATGGTTATAGACGATATTAAAGGTAGCGATGAAGTCTTCTGTGAGCGTGTCAAGAGTGTTTGGAAACATATAAGTCGCTACGTTTAGTTCAACCGGATTAGTGTTGTTTGCCTGATCTGTTGTCTCTGCTGTACTAGATGTGTTTGCAGGATTTGGTGATTGAGTACACGCTGCAATACTGAAGATCATCGTGAACACCAGTATACTAACAAAAAGTTTCTTGCTCATTTTCACGTCTCCTCAATTGTAATATAAAAGCATTCTAGCACCCCTTTTTTACAGTTGTACACTGCCAAAAATGTATGTTCGCATTGCAAAACTGTAATGCGAACATACTTACAAAAAAATATTCAATTGTGTGAGGATTAAAGAAAAACTCTAAAACACGATGTTGCTGCGCATGGTCTCATTGCTGCGCTAATCGCAAATCAAAGTGCGATGCGCTGAAGGGCTGCGTTATCCCATCGCAGTAGTTATCAAAAAACTCATAAAAACGGGACCATATAAGCCGGAAGCATGATTATGTCCTTATCTTTTCTCAGGTCCTTCGTATACACTATATACTTCTCTGCAATTCGGTCCGGATATTTCTCTATGAACCTGTCAAGCGAGACGTGTGTTTTATACCTGGAAGATTTCACCTCGACAGGGCATATCTTATTATTCCGTGACAATAAAAAGTCGATTTCATAATTGCGGTTGGATGTCGGACTCGGCATTGTATGGTAATACAACTCGTTTCCGGATGCCCGCAGCATTTGAGCTACTGCATTTTCGTATACATGCCCCAGATTCACCGGTAGCTTATCACTTAATAGCTTTTCGTAGATGATGTTTTCCGTAATGTCTTTATCTTTAAACGCCATTGTCACGAACAGCCCTGTATCTGCCAAAAAAAGTTTATACTTATCCGGGTTTTTATGTAAAGAAAAACCGACCCCGGGGTCATCAGCATGGTATGCGCTGTATACAGTCATAGAATCAAGCATATCTGCGACGATGTCCGCAACACGAGAAGAGCGGCTACGTGCGTCGACACTGGATACCTGATACCGCGAAGCCTTCTTGCTTAATTCCGAAGGTATCGCGCTAAAAAGCAAAGAAGCGCGGCCTGACGAGTCGATCTTCCTGAAATCCTCTTGGTACAAATCCAAGATATTCCGCTTGATTTGATCAACTTTCCCAAGATTATTTGTAGATATATATTCGCTGACAGCCTGCGGCATACCTCCTATTAACATGTATAAACGGAAGTCGCGCATAAGTTTTCGGTTAACATCGTCACCGAGCGGTTTCCTTTTTTCAAAAGCTGCTTTAATAAGCGGTATTGTGGTTTCGTCGCCCAGTGCCCAGCGAAATTCTTCGTAGTCCATCGGATGCATCGACAGCCTGGTTTCTTCGCTCGGAATAATGATATTTATAATGTTCTTTTTAATACTCAGTAGGGAACCGGTCTCAATATAGTCATACCGCCCATCTTTGACTAGATGTTTGATAGCTTGACGCGCCAGAGGCTGGCTTTGCACTTCGTCAAAAATAATAGCTGATTCTCTCTCATACAAATCAACATTGTAGAGCAATTGTAACCGTAAGAAAAAGAAGTTGAGGTCAGACATGTCGTGAAACAAATCGCTCGTATCACCGGAACCCAAAGAAAAATCAATGAGTATATGGCTTTTGTATTCTTTTTGTGCAAACTCCTCCACAATTGTGGATTTTCCGACGCGCCTGGCGCCTTGGATAAGTAACGCTGATTTGCCGTCCGATTCCTGTTTCCACTGCAGCATACGGTCATATATCTTCCTCCGGAATATACTGCTTCCCATTGCCACACTTCCTTTCAATATGGCATAATTGTACATTAACTGTTAGCAGTATATCACACATGTACGGAATCCCCAAGAATTATTTTACGAAATGTCCAGAATCCCCATATTTATTTTCAATATTTGCACAAAATCCCCGTTTTTGTAAACGCTCCTTTTTAAGGCGCAATAATATAGTGTAATAATGCAGATAACCCCTGCAATATTGCACCATATTATTGTTGACCTACTCGTTTTGTTGTGTTAAACTGTTTCCAAAGGAGTGATCTGAATGCAGAGAATCCTGATGGAGAAATTGCTCGAATGGAAAGAAAACCCAAAAAAAAAGCCACTTATTCTACAAGGCGTCCGTCAGTGCGGGAAGACATATCTGTTAAATGAGTTCGGCTTGAATAATTACAAGGATGTTTTCTATTGCAAATTCGACGACGACACGAGGCTTGCCGGTTTTTTTGAACAGAATCTCGATCCAAAGCGAATCATAAAGGACATGTCAGTTTTTCGCGGGAAAGACATCGTCCCGCAAACCACGCTGATCATCTTTGACGAAATACAATCATGCGGCAAGGCGCTCACTTCGCTAAAATATTTCTGCGAAGACGCTCCGGAATACCATATAATCGCGGCGGGATCGCTGCTTGGCGTCGCAATTCCAAAGGGAACCTCGTTTCCGGTCGGCAAGGTTGAATTCTTGACACTGTATCCTATGAATTTTTATGAATTCTTATTGGCTCAAAACTCTATGCTCGCAATCCATCTAAGAGATAACCCGCATGATTACGGAACGCTGAATTCATTTAAGACGATGCTTGAAGAATACTACCATGATTTTCTGATTGTCGGAGGCATGCCGGAGGCAGTGCAAAGCTGGATTGACACAAAAAGCATTGAGAATGTCGAAAAGATTCAGAAACAAATTATTATGAGCTATGAGAATGATTTCGCTAAACATGCGCCTATTGCTTACTTCCCAAAGCTATCTGCCGTCTGGAATGCCATTCCCGGCCAGCTGTCAAAGGAAAACCGCAAATTCATATTCAGCCAGGTCAAGAAAAGCTGGCGGGCAAAAGATTTGGAAGACGCCCTTGAGTGGCTTGTCAGGGCAGGGCTTGTATATAAAGCGGAAAACATCGAAAAGCCTAATTTGCCGCTATCGGCGTATGCAAACCACTCTTATTTTAAATTGTATATGTGCGATGTCGGGCTGTTGCGCCGCACGGCTAATCTGCCGCCCTCCGTGCTTGTGGACAAGACGGATAATTACAGGGAATTCAAGGGCGCTATGGCGGAGAACTATGTGTGCTGCGAATTGAAAAGGCTGTATGAAGAAAACTTATACTACTGGACTGCGGAAGGCTCCGGCAGGGCCGAGGTCGATTTCGTAATTCAGGACGGCGGGGACATCGTGCCAATCGAAGTAAAAGCCGGTTCCGCAAGCCGCGCACGGTCTCTGGCTGAGTATCGCAAAAGATTTGAGCCAAAAAAGTCCGTCCTGACCGCTCTATACCATGATAAGGACGGCATACTTCCGTTATTCTTATTCTGGAATCTAAAAAACTGGATGAAATGAATGAATTAGCAAAACATTAGCTTGACGTTGCATATACAATGATTGTATAATTAACATACAAAATCTTCTTTGGAGGGACGAACATGGCAAAAGATACAAGCATTAGCGTTCGGATGGATTCAGAATTAAAGGAAAACGCAGAAAGTGTTATTGAGCAGTTTGGTTTAAATATGACAATTGTGGTTAATATGCTGTTTCGGCAGATTGTCAGAGAGCAAGCAATTCCGCTGTCGATGTCGCTGAACCCGCAGGTTAATATACTTGACAATTTGGCAATGGCAAAAGCTGACCGTGCCGCCGGCTTTAAAGGGCGATCACTGGAGTCTGTGATTTCTGATATGGAGCGAATTGTCGCTGAGGCAAAAGCAGAATATGTCAAAAAAGAAATTTAACGTCGATCTTTTTTAATGGCTGTGGTCAATGATTGTTTCTGATAGTCGATGTATTGAGAATTACAGCTAAAACATGGAGCGGCGAGTTACAAAACTCCCGCTCCTGTGTTTTGGCGTGCCCGATTCATTATCGATTGCGGCGCGCCGCTAGGGCGAAATTATGAAAATACCGCTCTATTGCGCTAAAGTCTTCGGAATCGTCGTAAAACAAGCGTAAAAATTCGTCGCGGGCGCGTAAAATCTCGCGCAAGCGCAGCCCGCTGTGGCATGCCGCCGTCGCCGAGAATAGGTCAAGAGCGCGCTCGACGGCTCCATCGCGCCGCGCCGGATTTTCGCGCGAGTTTATAGCCCGACCAACCTCAGAGCTGATATTTCCCATCTGTTCGACCAGGCTTAAGCCTGCCCATTTTTCACGATCAATCTTCAACTATTGCCTCATTCACAATCTTCGTTATTTTTTCCCGCACCCCGTCATCTTCCACAAAGCGCGACCTATTGCCTTGACTCGGCCTAATGTTGATCATCGAATCGAATTCTATGAAATCCGGCGAACCGTATTGGTCGGGATATAGGTTGATCCCCCATAAATCGTCTTGACATGAGCCGTTATCAAGCATGAATTGCTCAATGTCGGAGTGCAGTTCGGCATCGATCACAATAAGATTCCTGACAATATCAACATCGGCTTTGACCATGTCGCCGAATATTCTGCCGGCAATTTCCCTGAGTTGAGACACGGTAATCTTCTCAATCTGCTCCATGTCCTTTTTATTCCTTTCATGCCCACCGTATACTGTGCGAACACTTTGGTTTCATTTCTGTCTGAGCAAAGGAACGCCTTCTTAGATAGCTCCCATATCGAATTATCGCCGAGCATTGTGAGATCCGGCTTATTTATTCCTATTTGCTTACTCATCCCTCAAGTACTTCCCAATATCCGGCTTTATCTGAGCCAATGCGCTTAACGAATCCCATCATCTTCAGCGATTTTATATGGACTTGTACATTACGGGTGTTGATGCCTACGATTTCAGACAGTTGACTTGCGGTGATTCTTGGCCTGTTTTTCATTATTTGCAGTATTTTAATCTGAATTGCACTCAAACTGGTATATACTACGTCGCTTACTGCGTCTACAGCACCGCTTACT
>Ga0099364_10007357_pt1 | contig 15736 bp, 12 predicted proteins | sample TergutTh196P3_FD_73070 | JGI IMG/M metagenome (GOLD analysis project Ga0099364, IMG submission 73070) | Microcerotermes parvus P3 segment gut microbial communities from Pointe-Noire, Republic of the Congo - Th196 P3 | ecosystem: Host-associated > Arthropoda: Insects > Digestive system > Gut ...
GCGTCTTATTTGCAGGGCATACCCTTCGATCTTGTCCATGCCGCCGCGACGGTGACGTTCCTTGCGATCATCTCGCGCCCTATGCTCGAAAAACTCGACAGGATCAAGGTCAAATACGGATTAGTGGAGTGAGTGCTTACGGTGCTTTGCAAATTCGTCTTAACGCGAGTGCGAATGCCGGGTTTGAGTTCGCGAGGTGTGAGGTCACAGCCGGCAACATTACCATAAACAACCCGAATTCGTCAGATGATGCGTGGTTTCAGCAGTCCGCGAATAAACTCCACACGCTTATCTGTTTCGATCACATAATCCCGCATATCACAACCCTCGCATTTGGTTTTAATAATAAATCGCGCAATCCGGCAATGCCATCTGCAAATCTTGAATATCCGCCTCGCTGATCGGGTTGTTAAATATAACCAACTGCTGCAGATCACCAAGCGATTTCAGCGGCGCCGGGTCTCTGATTACGTTGTCCGACAAGTACAGCTCTGTCAGATTTGTCAGGGATTGGAGCGGCGTCAAGTTGCTGATTGAGTTTCTCATTAAGCGCAGTTCCTTCAGGTTGGTCAGGGATTGGAGCGGGGTCAAGTCGCTGATTAGGTTGCCGTCCAGATTCAGATTTGTTACATCCCGGGGAATCTCGCCGCTGTCTATCCTTGAAACAAGGGCTGAATCAGATATTGATAAGCCAATCAGATTAATAACTATCGGCTGTGCGCTAACCTCATTTTCGGGCGTTTCGCTTGGCGGCGGGCCGCTAACATCGCTCCCGTGCGTTTCACTTGGCGGCGAACCGCTAACCTCATTTTCGGGCGTTTCGCGGATATTGCTCCAGGGATTGATGATAATAATAACAATCGCCAATACCACAATTGCTGCGGGAATAAGGATTTTTTTCTTTATCAGCGTTTGGAAAATACCCGGCATTGGTGCAGTGGGTGGCTTGGGTGCAACGGGCTGACTGACATCCGCCCCTGCTTCATTCCCTGCACGTCCGCGGCCTATCGCGTTATTAATAAAATTGCATATTCTTTCAAATACCCCGTCCTCCGCCGCGTTGAATGCCTGATGCTGACGCAGGGCATAAGGCAAGTCTTTGGGGCTTATGTCTTTATAAAGGACATAAAGCTCGCCGTTTTGTTTTGTTTCGCTGCGGATCTCGTTCTGGAAGCTGCTCCACTCGTACTGCACCCATTGCGATTCCAGGTTCCTGCGGCTGCACCCTACGGCGATTAAGAACCGCGACGCTTCCAGAGCCTTGCTAATCGTTATATTGTACTGGCTCACGCCCAAGAACTCCAGCTCGCGTTTGCTGAAAAATACGCGAAGGCCCCTGCCTTTCAAATAGTCATACAAACGCTCGGCAAGGATGCTGTCTTCCGTAATTTGCCCGTCCGCCGTACTATGCTTGAAGCATATAAAGACGTCATATTTGTTTTCGATCATACTCTATCCCTTAAATACTCACCTATTGATCTACAGTAAAATCGCTTAATATCTGGCAGTACGGCAATGCTGCCTGCAAAGCCTGAATATCCGTCTCGCTGACCGGGTTGTCAAAGATAACCAACTGTTGCAGATTACTCAGCGATTTCAGCGGCGCTACATTGCTGATTGTGGTGCTCGACAAATACAGCTCTGTCAGACTGACCAGCGATTCAAGCGGCGCTGCGTCGCTGATTGCGATACCCTCTAAAGACAGATCTGTCAGATTTGTTAAGTGTCGCAGCGGAGTAATGTCGCTGATTGGGTTGCCGCCTAAACTCAGCGATGTCAGACCGGTCAGATGTTGCAACGGAGTAATGTCGCTGATTGCGTTGGCGCCTAAATCCAGTGATGTCAGATTGGTCAGGTGTTGCAGCGGCGCTGTGTCGCTGATTGTGTTCCAACCTAAATCCAGCGATGTCAGATTGGTCAGGTGTTGCAGTGGCGTAATATCGCTGATTTCGTTTCTTTCTAAAACCAGCACCGTCAGATTGGTCAGGTGTTGCAGTGGCGTAATATCGCTGATTTTGTCACCTCGCAAGCGCCAGCTTCCTACCAAATTCAATTCTCTCAAGTTGGTTAGCGATTGCAGCGGTGTAATATCGCTTATTTCGTTTTCGGATAAATCCAAAGATGTCAGGCCTGTCAAGTGTCGCAGCGGCGTTAGATCGCTGATTTCGTTGTTCCCCAAACTCAGTGTTGTCAGATTGGTCAGGGATTGCAGCGGCGTCAAATCACTGATCTGGCTAAGCTCTAAACGCAGCACTGTCAGATTGGTCAGGTGCTGCAGCGGCGTAATATCGCCAATAGGGTGGCCCCGCCCCACCCAGTGGCTCCATATACTAAGGTGTTGCAGGTTAGTCAGCGATTGCAGCGGTTGCAGATCCAAACCTCCGTCACTGTTGTCCCCAAACTGCAGTTCTCTCAGGTTGGTCAGTGATTCAAGCGGCGTCAGATCTCTGATAGAGGTGTAATGAAAACTCAAAACTGTTAGGCCGGTCAGCGATTCAAGCGGCGTCAAGTCGCTGAGTTGGTGGTTTTCGTCCAAACGCAGAATTGTCAGATTGGTCAGGTGTCGCAGCGGCGTTATGTCACTGATTGCGTTGCTGTTTAAACTCAGCACTGTCAAGTTGGTCAGGTGCTGCAGCGGCGTTAGATCGCTGATTTCGTTTGCCCATAAATGCAGCTCTCTCAGGTTGGTCATCGACTCAAACAGCGTCAAGTCGTTGATGTGGTTGCCACCCAGATTCAGAATTGTTACATCTTGGGGAATCTCGCCGCTATCTATCCTTGAAGCAAGAGCCTCATTAGACAAAAATAAGTTCGTTAAGCTAATAACTATCGGTTGTGCGCTAACCTCATTCCCAAGCATTTCGCCTGGTTGTGGGCGGATAGCCTCGCTCCCGGGCGATTCGCCTGGCTGTGAACTACTAAGCTCACTCCCGGGCGTTTCATGTCTATTGTTCCAAGGATTGGTGATTATAAGAACCAGCGCCAAAACCACCGCGGCTACAGGAATCAGGACTATTTTCCTTGGGTGCTTTCGGTAGATACCCGGCATTGGTATGCCGGGCTGTTTGGGCGCAACGGGCGGATTGCCCTCCGGACATATAGGATGCGGATGAGCAAATGTCGGCGGCACGTTGGCCTGCGGTGGTTCCGGTGGTCTTGCTTTTACTTTAATATTTATGCGTCTTTGTGCCATAGCGTTTGCTATAAAATTTCCTATTGTTTCAAAAACCCCGGCCTCCGCAGCGTTGAATGCCTGATGTTGACGCAGGGCGTATGGTAAGTCCTTGGGGCTTATGTCTTTATAAAGGACATACAGCTCGCCGTTTCGTTTTGTTTCACCGCGGATCTCGCTCTGGAAGCTGCTCCATTCGTACTGCACCCATCGCGATTCCAAGTTCCCCTTGCTGCAGCCAACAGCTATCATGAACCGCGATGCTTCCAGCGCCTTGTTAATCGTGACGGTGTATTGGCTAACACCTAAAAATTCCAGCTCGCGTTTGCTGAAAAACACGCGCAGACCCCTGCCGGTCAAATAGTCATACAGCCGCTCGGCAAGGATGCTGTCTTCTGTGATTTGCCCGTCCTCCGTACTGTGCTTGAAACAGATAAAGACGTCGTATTTGCTTTCGATCATTCCTATCCCCAAATACTTTCCTATTCAGCCTAATAATCTCCGTATATCCTGCAATTCGGCAATGCCATCTGCAAATCCTCAAGATCCGCCTCTCTGATTGGGTTATGGCCTAAACTTAGCTCTGTCAGATTTGTTAAGTGTTGCAGCGTAGTAACATCGCTGATTTCGTTGCCTCGCAAATACAAATGCGTCAGAACGGTCAGCGATTGCATCGGCGTTACATCGCTGATTGCGTTGCCTGCCAAATTCAATTCTCTCAGGTTGGTCAGCGATTGCATTGGTGTTATGTCGCTGATTGTGTTGCCTCCCAACAAGTTTCCTAAATCCAATTCTCTCAAGTTTGTCAGCGATTCTAGGGGCGTTATGTCGCTGATTTCGTTGTCCCATAAATCCAGCACCGTCAGTTTGGTCAAGTGCTGCAGCGGCGTCAAATCGCTGATTTGGTTGCTCTCTAAAACCAGCACCGTCAGATTGGTCAGGTGTTGAAGCGGAGTAATGTCGCTGATTGCGTTGGCGCCTAAATCCAGCCATGTCAGATTGGTCAGGTGTTGAAGCGGCGTCAAATCGCTGATTGCGTTGCCGCCCAAATGCAGATATATCAGGCTGGTCAGCGATTCCAGCGGCGTCAAGTCACGGATTGGGCTGGCACTAAAACCGCTGGGTGCTTGCGCAGGTGTGAGGTTGGTTAGGTTCAGATGTGTTACATTCTGGGGAATCTCACCACTATCTATCCTTGAAGCAAGAGCTTCATTAGATATTGGTAATTCCCTTAAATCAATAACTATATGCTGGACTCCAGCCTCATTCACCGGAGTTTCGCTTGGCTGCTGGCTGCTGCCTTCGCTCTCGGGTATTTCGCTCGGTTGAGGGCTGTTAACCTCGCTCCAGGGCATCTCGCTTTGTGGCGGTCCGCTAACCTCGCTTCCGGGCGTTTCTTGTCTATTGCTCCAAGGGCTTATGATTACAAGGACAATCACCAAAACCGCCGCTGCCGCGGGAACCAGGATTTTTTTCCTTGGCTGATTTTGGTAAATGCCCGGCGTTGGTACGCTAGGCTGCTTGGGGTCAGGATTGTAGTCCGGCCATGCAGGACGCGGCTCAACGAGCGGCGGCGCATTGCTCGGCGGTGGCTCCGGCACTCTTTCTTTTACCTTAACACGTATGTGTCTTTGTGTCAGCGCGTTATTAATAAAATTTCCTATTTTTTCAAATACCCCCTCCTCCGCCGCGTTGAATGCCTTATGATGACGCAGGGAGTAAGGCAAGTCCTTGGGGTTCATGCCATTATAAAGGACATAAAGCTCGCCGTTTCGCTTTGTCCCGCTGCGGATCTCGTTCTGGAAGCTGCTCCACTCGTACTGCACCCATTTCGATTCCAGGTTTCTGCGGCTGCACCCAACGGCAATTAAGAAGCGGGACGCCTCCAGAGCTTTATTTATTGTGACATTGTACTGGCTCACGCCTAAAAATTCCAGCTCGCGTTTGCTGAAAAATACGCGCAGTCCCACGCCGGTCAAATAGTCATACAAACGCTCGGCAAGGAAGCTGTCTTCCGTGATTTGCCCGTCCTCCGTACTGTGTTTAAAGCATATAAAGACGTCGTATTTGCTTTTGCTCATACTCTGCTCCTCTGAAAGTGAGTTCTTACAGCCACATCATGGAAAGAGATGATTGCACGTTTGTGAATCCATAAAGGTTCGCGCTTTGTTATTTAAAGCACATTATAGCACTGCTAATCTTTTGTATCAATCTTTTTTCACTGGCTCTCACTCGTCAATAGTCCGTTATAGGTCAGCCCCAATGTCATTAGTTAACGTAACACCTGTGGAGGGGATGGGCTTGCCCATCCCGCAATGCACCTGAAAACGGTCGAGGCAAGCCTCGACCCTACGCACCAACCAAGGATGACGTCCTTAACTAATGACATTAGGTAAACCCCCTTGAAAAAAAGTCTTGACAAAGAACCGTGTTAGTTGTATAGTACAGTTAGGCTGTATTATTCGACTAACACAGTTTTACGAGGAGTGAACCGCGCCTCATGATTTCTTTTGGATTATTTGTAATTGAAGACGGAAGCCCTATCTATGTGCAAATCCTCCGCTATATCAAGAGAGGAATCGTGTCAGGGACCGTTATGGACGGTGATGAGCTGCCCAGCCGCAGGGTGCTTTCTTCGCTGCTGGGCATAAACCCGAACACGGTTCAAAAGGCGTACAGGATGCTTGAGGAAGAAGGGCTGATCGAATCGCGTTCCGGGGCGAAAAGCATCATGGTATTAGACGGTGAGACCATCGAGCGCATCCGCTCGGAGCTTATGGCCGGAGACGTCCTATCGGTCATCAGCGCGCTTAAACAAGCGGGAATGTCGAAGGAAGAAGCGATTGAACTCATTAAGCTAAACTGGGGAGGTGAATGAGACTATGAGGAAACATTTGTCGGTGCTGATGCTGTATGTACGAAGCACCCTTTACAAATTCTTGCTGCTTATGCTTGCGATGGCGGCAGTGCAAGGCGTGCTTTTCGCGCTCGCGTTTCGCAGGGCCGAAGGCCTCTTTGAACTCAACACTATCATGCACCAAGTTCGTCCGGACATTGTATCCGCAGCGTGTTTCCTGCTTCTATGCGCCCTTCTGTGCCTGACCGGATGTGAGTTTGGCAGCAAATCGGGGTACACCCTTTCCAGGCTCCGCATATCGCGGCAAATGATATTTCTCTGGCAGAGCATCGTCAACGCGAGCTTCATATTCATGCTTTGGGCGGCACAGGTCGGCATTGCCCTGACGTTTTGCGGCATTTACACGATTTACTACCCGCAGGAGCAGGCGGCAATGCTTGTGTTTTACTCCAATAGTTTCCTTCACAACCTGCTCCCCTTGTCGGAGACAGGCGTCCTCGTCCGCAATATCGCGCTGCTTTGCGCGATCGCCGTGAGTTCTGCGTGTTTTCCGGTCCGAATGCGCAGGGGGGAAAAGCCGGCTGCAGCTATAGCCGTCGCGCTTATCTGCGTCGTGTTCTTTGTCCGTCCTATGGGAAGCTTTATCGGCAATGCCATGCTGTCAATGGTAACGCTTGCCATATCCGCATACGCCGCTCATGCCGTATGCAGCAGGGAGGCAAGCGATGAGTAGGTTTCTAAAGCGCAGCTTCCCGCCGGGGTTTAGTTACAAGCCCGAGCTCAAAGCCGCATCTTTCGCCCTTGGTTGCAGCGCCTTCATTTGTTTTATTGGTTTTTTTACCGATTATTCTGCACTGAGGAGATTTCTGTATATTCGCATAGGAACGGATATAATCCTCGACGAAAGCAGAGTAATGGAAGATTTTGTGTACATTCTTGGCGGCAGGCTGAATGTCCTGCTGATTCTTGCCGCACTCATACCCATTATAGCGGCGGTAAGCCACTACGCATATTACCACAACGGTAGCAAGAGCATCTATCTCATGCGCCGCTTGCCGAACAGGTTCGAGCTGCATAGGCAGTGTCTGCTCATGCCGCTTATATATGCGCTCGTGTTCGTGCTTGCGGCGGCGGCCATGCTGCTTATTTGCTACGCTATCTATATGGGCCTAACGCCGGAGGCCTGCCTGACGCCAAATCAGTGGCGGAAAATATGGGGGTGAAATAAGTGATCGAACTAAAAAATCTGAAAAAACGGTACGGCACGGCACAGGCGCTCAGCGGGATCGATATCTCTCTGCCTCAGGGCGAGATCGTCGGGCTGTTCGGCGAAAACGGCGCGGGGAAAACGACGCTGATGAAGTGTATTCTGGGCCTTTTGAAATACAGCGGCGAGATCACGCTGGACGGCGACCCGGTCACGCGCAAAAACATTGCCCGCCTGTCATTTGCAACGAGCGAGCATTCATTTTTCCCAAACCTCACACCGAAGGCTCACGCGCAGTTTTACAGCGAGCATTTCCCGCGATTTTCCGAAAAACGCTTCAGCGGGCTGATGGAATTCTTTGAGCTGCCGATGAGATGGAGCCTGCGTTCATTTTCTACGGGGCAGAAAAACCAATTCGAGGTGATCCTGGCATTGTCGCAAGGGGCGGACTACATTCTTCTCGACGAGCCTTTTGCGGGAAACGATGTGTTCAACCGTGAGGATTTCTACAAAATGCTGCTCGGCATTATCGAGCCGACGGAGACGATCGTGCTTTCCACGCATTTGATCGAGGAAGTCTCCGGGTTTATTGGCCGAGCCATACTGCTAAATAAAGGCAAGATCGTCGGCGATGTCCAGACCATTGATCTGGAGGAACAGGGGAGCGACTTAATAAGCTTTGTCAAGGAAAAGTACAACTACCGCGCCGACCGTGTCAGCCGCGCCATTGAAAGCATTGCAGGGGAGGAGGCGTGACCATGCGTAAATCCATGATCCTTTTTGCGCTCCTGCTCGCTGCCGGTATCGGCGGGATGTGCTGCGCGCACTCCACGCTCACCGCCGCGCAGGATAATGTATCATTCACGGTGGCCGAAGAATACGGCGACGTCACAGCCGCCGACAGTCTGACAGTATCGGTCAGGGCGCATCTGGACTACCATCTGCTTTGGGAAACGGAGCATACCTTCGGGCAAACGCCCCGGACGCACACCGATTTCAGCTTCCATTCGTCGCAGCTCCGCTGGATACCCGAGTTTGTGTCCCCGCCGCTTTCATTGTTTTTGCCTACCGACATTAATCACAGTAGTTCAGGCATAAACTTGCTTGATGAAAACGAGGGGATCGGACTATACTATCCCAGCCCAATTATCAGCACCGCTATGCTGCGCGAAATTGCCGCGCGCACTCAAAACGGCCGGCAGCACACAGAGACTATCAATCTAAGGGATTACTACGACTATTACCCCATATCCGCACAGGTTAGAGCAGGGCTGCAATCCGAAGAATACTACTATTACGCCATACAAGAAGATGAGCAGAATCTATATGTTATGCCGGACGAAGCCGAGGTAAGCAAAGCATTTACGGACTTTTTCAGGATACCGGTCCCCGAGGGGCGGACTGTGGAGGTAACCATCCGCAAAGACAGCGCGGGAAACGTGGTGCAGATCGCAACAAGTCAAGAGGATGCGATTTACATAGACGCGACAGGAGTCGAGACTGAGGACGGCGTCTACTTCGTGGTATCAGCCTCGGGAGGGCCGGCCGGTTTCCGCGGTATCCCCGGCGGGTTTGGGGTCTATTTGCTCCCGAGAGCAACAATTCTCGATGGGCAGGGTACGGAATATCCAACGCTTGATTATTGGAATCTTAAAACTGTGTTTCCGCTCGGCGTATCGACAACCGTGCCTGAAACCAAAACCGCCGCGCAGCTCACTTTATCCGAAGACGGGCGCTGCCTGAACCTGATAACTTTTGAGGACGGCGTTTATTTCCTGACGGTCATTGAGCTTGGCTCCATGACCGAAAAACAAAAAATACCGCTCTTTGAGGGCGGAGAAGGTTTATTTTTCATGGCAAACTATGTTGACGGGCTTCTGTTTGCAGCGCTCGGTGATAACAGATTCGTGCTGGCAGAAAGACGCGCCGATAATACCTACAGGCAGGTATTGACCGGCGCGAGGGATTTCCTGCTTTCTTTTGAAGACTACATTGACTGGGCGCATCCCCAAATAGCGTGGAATGGAGAGCGGCTTGCGCTTGTATCGTGGTATAGGCGCAGAAGCCCTGTCAATGCTTATGGTCATGGCCTCATAACGGATACATGCGGCTTCACACTTGAGATTTACGATGAAAGCGGCCTTACGTACAAAGGCGCTTTTGAAAGCAGCCTGGATGTACTCTCGCTTGTCAATATAAGATATGACGTCTGCCGCCTGATCGGCGAGGGGGCCTTGTCGGTATGGTGGTGATTTGCTTTGGGCTCAATCCGATTGAATAGTTTCGCTGTTACCTCCGAAGCTCTCCAAAAGCTCCTCCGCCGCTGTAATCTTATCTGTGTCTATGTTTTCCAATCCAGCTTCTTCTAACATTTGCTTTATCCACTCGCTGCTGGGATTTGCCTTTCTCAGCATCATCACTAACCACCACGGGAGCATCATATCATCTTCCGTTTGGCTTGCGGACGTCGTTTCAGGCTGGTTCAAATAGTGGGCAGTATTGCTGTGAACCCCGGCATTAGTGTAATTGTTGTAATGCTCAATAACAGGGGCGCAATCAATCGAATCAGCGGCTTTAGGCAAGGCATTCGATTTTGTGGTACAAGCGGGCGGATTAAGCTTCGCCATAGTTATCTTGGCGTCAGTGCTTTTTTTGAAAGCCGCGTCGGCGGTCAGCATGGTTGTCTCAGTTTTACTTATCATCAGAAGCTCCTTGAAAACACGACATTTTTCTAATAAGTTTATCGGAGATAACCAGAAAAACCTTACAAAATAATTCTTGAATATTGAATCGGATAATGTTAGGCTTATGGCGTGTGGACACGAGTCCAAAATGCCTGTATTTTGGAGGATATTATGAAAAAAGGCCTCATAGTGTTATGTGCATGTGTTTTATTGCTCAGCATGGCTGCCGCATGCTCGCCTACGCCGCGAAGAGTCGGAACCCCTGTGGTATCAGCAGAGCCTCAAGATTCGCCTCCCGCGACAAATTCGCCTGCCGCACCGCAGGAAACCCCCGAGGCGTCAAGGCCGGAGGTTGTTTTTGATTTAAGCGGTTTGAACCTGATTAACCACAACCTTGCGGACAGCGTGCTGCTGACAAGCGTTGAACTTCTGGGCAATCAAGTGATTGTAGTGGATGGAGTGGATTTAGATCAGCAGGATGTCAGTATTCTGGATAATGATACGGTGTATGCAATATTCAACGATGCCTGGGCAATAGAACTGTATTACTTTACCAGAAGAAGCGGGAATGCCGTTGATGCGGTTGCATGGTCTGCACGAAGGGACGATGTGCATTTTCTGGATGATGAAGCTACTCTTGACGTCGGCATTATAAGGGCGAACGCAGATTCTACAACAGCGCTCATGTCCATGCGTTCTGACAGTGAGGATATTGTCTTGTTGTATTTAGCTCAGAACCTACCGGGCAGCAACAATGTCATCGTTTTAGACATAGTAGTATACATGTTCCTGCTTGAAGAAGGCGACGACGCTCTTATAGCTGAATTGAGCAATTATCTTGGTGTAGACCTAAGCCAATATATTCGGTAGCAGTCCGATTCAAAATTGCCTTGGACAAAAGCCGCCGCCGCAGCCTTGCGCGCTCCCGGTCCAGCCGCCCATATCACCGTGCCGCGATACCATGCGTCTGCCGGGACGTCGGTGAACAATTGAGAAATTCGAATTTAGAATTGCTCCCGTTTAGAGGAAAAAGCGGATGAGATACGACGCTTTCATTAGCTACCGTCATGGCGGGCTTGACGGCCGGGTGGCGGAAAAATTGCATAAAATGCTCGAATCTTACCGGGTCCCGGAAGCTATCGCGAAAAGAACCGGCAAGAAAAAGCTGGCCAGGGTGTTCCGCGACCGCGAGGAGCTTCCGACCTCCGCTAACCTCTCGGACAGCATCAACGAGGCGCTTGAAAGCTCTGAGTTTATGCTGCTCATATGCTCGCGGCGCACATGCGAATCGCTCTGGGTCATGCGCGAGGTGGAGCGTTTTGGGCAGTTGCACGGTAAGGATAAGATCATCACTTTGCTCATAGACGGTGAGCCTGACGAGTCTTTCCCGCACGGGCTGCGTGAGCGCGAGGTCGGCGGTGAAACGGTGTTTGTAGAGCCTCTGGCAGCCGACATACGCGCCGAGACCGCGAAAGGGAGCCTCAAGCTTCTCAAAGAAGAAAAGCTTCGGCTTCTCGCGCCCATTTTGGGCTGTGCGTTCGACGATCTGCGCAGGAGGCACCGGCGCCGCCGTTTACAGAGGGCCGCAGCCGTCATAGCCGCGGCTTTTGCGTTTGCGATCTCCTTCGGGATGTTTTCCGCTTATCAGCTCATGCAGATAAACCGTCAGATGCAGTTGAAGCTGGAAAACCAGAGCATGGTACTTGCCGAATATTCCGCCGCGCAGCTCGCGGCCGGCGATCGGGATATGGCGATTTTGCTTGCCCTGGCTGCGCTGCCGGACGACATTTCAAGGCCGCAGCGCCCGCTTGTGGCGGAGGCGGAAATGGCGCTCGCGGAGGCGTTGGGCGTGTATGATATCACAGAAGGTTTCAAGCCGCACAGGGCGGTTACTTTGCCCGCACCGCCGGGCAGGGTGGTTTTATCTCCGGATGAGAGATTTGCCGCAGCGCTTTATCCGTATGAGCTTGCCATAATCAATACGGAAAACGGCCGGGTGACGGCTGTGGCGCCGACGATCCGGTCGGCTCTGGCGGACGCGCTATTTTTGCGCAATGGCTTGATTGTATTTACAGGTGAAGACGAAATCCAGGCATACTCCGTCAACGGGGATGACCGCCCAAAGCCGTTTGCGTCCTTTCCCGGCAGGGCCACGAATCTAGCCGTATCGGGAGACGAACTGGTTATCGCCGCCGTCTACAAAGACGAGGGCCGGGCGATGCTGTTTTCGGGCGAGGCGCACGCTATCGGCGGAGTGCTTGGTGAGGTGGATTTTGCGGGCAAGTCGATGCGCATTCCGGCGGACGACGGTTTTATAAACCCCCACGACACATTGTTTGCCCTCAGTGCGGATGGGGCAAAACTTGCCGTCAGCTTCTCGGACGGCTCCGCATCGGTCTTTGACGCCGCCACCGGTCATGAAACGGTCATATATGCCCCAAGCGGCGCCGTTCACTTTTCGGGCGGGTTTTACGGCGACACGCTCCTCTTTTCCGTTGTGGAAACGGAGCCTTATTACTCGGCCCTCGTTGTGTATGACGCCGCAAAAGGCGAGGAGATCGGGCGGTACGAATCGAATGACCTGAACTTTATCCCGCTGGCGGATACGTATGGCCTTTTCGCTTCATTTGACAACCATATCATGGCCGTTGACGCCCAAACCGGCGATGTTTTACATGCCGCGTCATCCGGGGCCAGGGTGGCGGCCTTTTCTTTTGGAGGAGGAGGCTTTCTGATAAGCGAAAGGGACGGGGCATACCGGTTTACCGCTCAGGGCGGGGTGTTTGAGTCAGATTATGTCTGCCACTTCACCGACATTGGCAGCAGGTACGCGCTGACAGGGAGCCGTGATTCGAAAACCGTGCGTATTTTGAAAAAAAACCCAGCCGTGGGCGAGGCAATTATATACTACGACATGTCATATCGGTTTTCCGAAGCTAAGATAGGGCCTGAGAATATCGTGTTTTATTCCCACACCGGAATGCGGCTGTTTGATTTTGACGGCAACCTTGCGGCAGAGACTCTGTTTTTTGACCCGGAGCTTGTGCGCAATACGGAATACGACGCCCAAAGCGGAAATGTGGCGGTTATTTATGACAGCGTGTTCCGCCTTTATTCCGGGACGGACGCCACGCTGCTTTTGGAGGCGCGCGGAAAACCGGGCGTTAGATCGGTGATCTACACTGAGTTTGGCGTCAGCGTCACGGATGAAGATGGTTTGGTGACGCTGTACGACCTCGCGACAGGCGGTGCAGCAGATACACGCCAAGCCCCGGAAGGGACGGAGCGCGCGCTGATACTGGGCGGCGAGCTTGTTCATGTCGCCGGCGGCACGGTATTTCATGGGCCGTATGAGATAAGCGCGGGGCAAATGGCTTTCGGCGGCAGGATGGCAGACATAATAGGCGCCGGCAGAATCGGCGGCGGCTATGCGTTCGCCGTTTCAGACGATGAAAGCATCCATGTGCTGACCTTTGACGGAGGGTCGTTGAAAAGCGCCTTTTTCGCGGAAACTCGGGGCCGGGCGGAGGCGTATTTTACAGGCGGCTGCGTCTTTATATCACCGATGCACGGAGACGCTTCAGCCTATACCCTTGACGGCCGGTTTATCCGCTCTTTTGCACAGAGCGGGTATTTGGCCGAGGTTTTTGAGGCCGGCGGTTATATCGCGGCGGGTTATGTCTCCTCCGCGTCGGAGCGTTATTCGCTGCTGCTGAGGCCCGATGGGCTTGAAACCGTCGCGCTGCTGCCCGGTTTTCTGGGAATGACAAGCGACGGCCTACTGGTTTTGGACAGTGGCGCGCGCTTGAACGCCGTGAGGCTTGTTACCACTCCGGAGCTTGTAAATATGGCGAGGTACCGGCTTGGCGGCAGGGAACTGACGGCAGAAGAAACGGAAGCCTTCAGAGCGGGGTGAGGGGGAGGAGAGAGGAGAGAGGAGAGAGGGGGCATTCCGCCCGTGAGCGGGCTGTTCCGATGGGTTGTGGGGCGGAGCTTAACGCTAGAGTTTTTCATTGTGAGTAATGATAAGATGTTGTCAAAAGAATGGGGTGTTAATTTGAAAAGACAGATTTTGACCGGTGTGGAGTCTTTTGAAGAGGTTGTGGAAGGCAATTATTTTTACATAGACAAGACCCTTTTCATAAAAGAATTCCTTGAGAACAGGGGCAAGGTTACGCTGATAACCAGGCCGAGGCGGTTTGGGAAAACTATGAACATGAGCATGCTGAGGTCTTTTTTCGACGTCAACTTGGATAATAGGTCGCTGTTCGATGGGCTGAAGATAATGGAACATAAAGACATTGTCGAAAAATACATTAATAAATACCCGGTCGTTTCCCTTACATTAAAGGATGTAGAAGATGTCGAACACGAGAAATCCGTCAACATGATAAGGCACCTTGTTTCCGTTCTTTATCAGCAGCACCTCTACTTATATGAGAGTGACAAGCTTAATGATAGGCAAAAAAAAGATTTCTACAAGTATTATGACAAGAACGCAGCAGCAGAAGAACTAAAATATGCCTTCCAGCTTCTGACAGCATTTATATACGCACATCACAAAAAAAGGGTTGTTGTTTTGATAGACGAGTATGATTCCCCGCTTAACAATGCTTTGGCCTGCGGCTACTATGAGAAAATGCTGGGATTTATGAGGGGCTTTCTTGGGAGCGTTTTTAAGTCGAATGATAGTTTGGAATTCGGTGTTCTGACAGGCGTCCAGCGGATATCGAAAGAAGGTTTGGTCAGCGGCTTCAACAACCCGCTTGTGTGCGGGGTTATGAATAAGACATTTGCCACCTGCTTCGGCTTCACTGAGGAAGAAGTAAAAGAGGCTTGCGAAATGTATGAACTGGGCGGCACATACGACGATGTGAAGAAGTGGTACGACGGCTACAGGTTCGGGGGGCAGGACATGTACAACCCCTGGAGCATAACCGGGTATCTTAGGGAAAAAGAGTTCGGGGAGTATTGGGTCAACACAGGGTCCTTGACCATACTCAGGGATATCTTTTACAGGGGCGACGCCTCGCTGAAAAACGACATGGCAGGGCTCATCACGGGCGCGCCCGTGACGATGAGCTTGCTGGACGGAATAACCTATCCCATCGAATATTCGAAATCCAACGCATTTTGGACGCTGATGCTGAGTGCGGGGTACATCAAGCCGGTGTGCGGCGCGAAATCTGACAGGTTTCAAGCGGAAATCGTGAACATGGAAGTAAGGAACATGTTTGCCCGCTACGCTAAGGAATGGTTCGGCGAGCGTCAGGCGTCGATATCCGAGGCAATCGGCGAGTTCGCGCGCTGCCTGCTGGACGGCGACGCGGAGGGCGTGAGCGCAGCCCTGAACGGGGGCCTGCTGAACAACCCGAGCTGCCACGACTACAAAGAGGAAAACAGCTACCACATGTTCATATTCGGGATGCTGCTGGCAGTTTCGGACGACTACGCGGTCCTCTCAAACCCCGAGTCGGGCAAAGGCCGCGCCGACTGCCTGATAAAGCCTGCCGACAAAGAGAAATACGCGATCGTTATCGAGTTTAAGCACCTTAGGGAAGAGCCCCAAGATTTGATGGAGGAAGCCCAAGGTGGGCTCATGCAGATTGATGAAAAGGATTATGTGCATAGTTTGAAACGCGAGGGGTATGAGAGGGTATATAAATATGGCATTGCTTTTCATAAGAAGAGCTGCGCGGTGGTGATGGGGTAGGGATGATTATTAAATCGCCCAATACGTAATGCCATGCGGAGACGCTGGCAAGACTGTCCTGCAATTGCCCGATGCCTAACCAAATCTGCGTAGGGCGGGGGCT
>Ga0099364_10007358_pt1 | contig 15735 bp, 13 predicted proteins | sample TergutTh196P3_FD_73070 | JGI IMG/M metagenome (GOLD analysis project Ga0099364, IMG submission 73070) | Microcerotermes parvus P3 segment gut microbial communities from Pointe-Noire, Republic of the Congo - Th196 P3 | ecosystem: Host-associated > Arthropoda: Insects > Digestive system > Gut ...
TAGAAGCGGTAGTTGTTGACAAACTCAGCCCCGCGCCTGGCAGGCGGGAACGCGCCTGTCGTGTCATAATGCCGCAGCGAAGCCGCAGTCATGCCCACAAGCTCGGCAAACTCCTTGATGGTCAGGTATTCCTTGTCAAAAATCTTGTCGTTCATCGTCACTCCCCAAAATTACATCTCACCTTAACCCACATATCATAATGCGGGTAATCTTGCTAAAAAACATATGAATCTTCGTGTTGAGCTTAAAACCGCGTTTGCTGCCTTTCGGAGCATCTGCTTTCTTGCAGCATTATCTGCTTCCGTATTTGTGGGTTAATTGGGAAAATCACATAATTCGGCAACAAATATAAAGCGGTAAAGGCTGTAACAGCGATTAAATTATATACGCATGCATAAGAACGCAAAAATGCCCTGCTGAATATAATCCGACAGGGCATAATGTAATACTGGTATTTTGTTGCTGTAATATATAAACGTACTTGATAGGTAGATGTTTCCCTGTATGGTGAACAGCTTTTTTAAGAAACAACTACTCTGATACAGAATAAGGCGGCCTCCTCCTAATCATTGATATTGATTGTCAGTAATCTAATAATGTACTTTCGATACATTTTCATATCGTTCCACAAAAACAGCAAGAAATATAAACTTACTTAGGGTGATGTGATTATGTACCAACGTGAAAAATGCGATATGAAAGCATTCGGGCAAGCCGTCAGGGAAGCCCGCGAGGGCAGGGGCTGGACACGGGAGGAACTGGCGGAAAAACTCGACCTCGCGGAACGGTGAACGGTATATCATGTATATAGAAGTGCGGGGGCAGCATACAAGCTTGCAGCGGTTGTACGAACTTGCAACGCTTTTCAATATTTCAGTAGACCAGTTCTTTTTCCCGGATTCTACCGCAAGCAAAACCACTCACCGCAGGCAACTGGACGGAATGCTGGACTGCATGGATGACGCAGAACTGGCTATCTTGGGCGCAACGGCAAAAGCAATAATGGATGCCAGAGGGCAATTTGGCAACCGCTAGGCTGAACCATCTGCGTTTCAGCCAAATGCTTTCTGCGGTTATTTCGTTACTGTCTATGTCGTTGTTTTAAAACTTAAAACCAATCAAAGACTACATTAATCTCGTCCATTAGCCATTTATCCTGTTAATTTCTATTTAATGACAACATGCAGCTTTTTAACCACAAATAACACGATACCGATTGCGCCAGTAAGCTAGGAACCGTGATTGGATTTTATACTGTTCCTAATTCGAGCGATGAAGCTTTTACTTCCACGCTAATCTGTGGGACGTCAACCGATCCAATATCGACGCCCATCATGTAATCCGCTTTTTCCACGGCTTTTATAACCCGTTCACGACACAATCCAGCCGTTCTCCGCGAGATACAGCCTCTATGTTGCTTTTTATGCGCTCATATGCACGGACAAATGTACCGGCAGTGATGCCCGCGATATGCGGGGACAGCGCGACCCGGTCACGCAGTTCCTCCGGCAGACCGCAAAGCACCGGGTTGTCGGGCAAAAATGGCTCCGGGGCGAGCGTGTCAGCGCCCAGACCGCCGAGCTGCCCCGATTTCAGGGCATCGACAACCGCAGCATGATCCATGAGTTCCCCGCGCGCCGCGTTTATAAGTATCGCTCCGCGCTTGAACAGCTTCAAGGTTTCCGTGTTTATCATGTCTGTCGTTTCAGGCGTTACGGGAACATTGAGGGATATGATGTCGCAGTATGCATAGAGTTCCTCAAGAGGCATAAATGTGACGCCGTCTAACCCCCGGTTTCCCGAGCGTGTATAATAGAACACCTCGCAGCCAAATGCTTTGAGCAAGTCCGCGAGTGCGTTTCCAATAGCGCCGAGGCCTATGATACCGGCCTTTTTTCCGTAAAGCTCCGGCAGCCCGTTTTTAAAGCATGCCACCTTTGCGTCCATCTGGTTGCCGGAGTATACCATGTCCTCGTTTTTGCGGAATCCTTTCAGCAGCGCCAGTATCAGCAGAACGCTTTGTTCCGCGACCGCCCGCGCGTTTATTCCCGCGCAGTTGCACACGTAGACACCTGCTTTGCGCGCCGAACCTGTATCAATAGAGTTGAACGCAACGCCCTGCGAGTGTACCAGTTTAAGCCCGGGCATGTTTTCTATGATGTCCGGGCCGATTTTCATAACTGCGTCTACTACAAGTACATCCGCGCCCGTGGCTATTATCCTTCCGGGATCAGGTTCGCCGTTCCCAAAATGGAGCAGTTCCCACCCAACGCCCTTCCAATCCGAATATCTTTCATAATTATCGCGATTTATCATCATTGCCACTTTCATATAAAAGACCATTCCTTTCTGGCATCAACGAGCCATGAAACTATTATTTGTTTCTAATTATCGTTTCCGATTCATCAAAAATATCATGTCAGCATGATTACCTTTTTTGGTTTAAGTCAATCAATAAGCCACCCTTATCATTGACAGAACTAACGCCTATGGATATAATCAAACGTGAAAACTGCCAGTCAACCTACAAGGTAAATGTAACAGTAAATTTTATGTATGTCTACATTAGGCAGGGGGTAACACTTTTATAAGTATTATTTGTAATTTTTACAATAAATTGTGATTGCGAATTAAGAACATGTTTGCATGATATGGGGGGACGGGCGATATGGCTTCAATAATGGATGATGACAAAGAAATGCTGCCCAAGGGTTCTACGATGCTTTATGAGGCGCTTACGATGGAGTGTGGAATACAGGGTATTGTTAATGTTGCGGAAAAAATCTTAAACAACCCTGTTCTGGTCGCCGATACAAGTTTCAGGGTAATCGCCCATGCGGAAAAGCCCGATATGAATGATGGTTTATGGATGGAAATAATTGAGCAGGGTTTTTACCCAGCTCGCTATGTTTATTCTATTGCCAGAGACAAGTGGCAATATCGGCAAGTAATGGACAACAGTTCAGCTTTAATACTGGATGAGAAAGGATTGCCGAATCGTTATATGTCAAAAATCGTAAAGGTTAACAATACACCTGTCGGTTTTGTGAGTTGCATAGAGTATGAACAGCCATTTTCTGAGCTTGATATGAAACTATTTCATGTATTGTGCAGGGTCGTCGGCGCAGAACTAAGGGGCAATCAATTGATTAATCATGAATATGTCAGGAGCTATGAGTACTTTATCGCAGAAATGATCACCGGTTCGCTTAACACAGTATATCTTAATGAACGCATACGCCAAGTGGGGTTCAAATCGAAAAAAAACATGTTTATTCTGGTTGCTGAGTTTGTAGACAATGAGAACCGCGAACACCAAATGAAGTTCTTTTGCAGATCATTTGAGCAGTCCATACCGGACAGCTACTGTGTTAGCTACTATAATTCACTCGTCCTGTTTATCAGCAGGGACAGTCAGGAAATACTTACAGAAACATTTGTCGAAAAAGTTGAGAGTCTATTGAAAGATTCAAATATGATTGGAGGCCTCAGCCATCGCTTTCGAGATATCGTCGATTTGAGGTTAGCTTATTTGCAGGCTTGTCAAGCCATACTCATGGGCAGAAAACTGGAGGTGTGCAATAGGATTTATGATTACAGCCAAATGAGTGTTTATCATATGCTGGATATTGTCGGTGACAGGGAACGTCTTCGCCAGTTTTGCAATCAAAAGCTTCTGGACATAGCAGAGTATGACAGTAATTATGATACGAAATATGCCGGCACAGCTTATACATATTTGCGTAGCGGCAAAAACCCAGCAATGACTGCGCGCACCTTGGACATCCATCGCAATACGGTGGACTATCGTATAAAAAAAATCGAGGAGTTATTCAATGTAGATTTCAATAAACAGGAAGTTGTTTTCTCTTTTGATTTGTCGTTTCATATCCTTGAGTATCTGGGCGAAATGAAGCTACTTTTGTGAAGTATTGAGAACGCTTGATTTCCCTGCGTCCTCTCCGGCAGTTTGTGTGTTGCCGTAGAACGGATTAATTGAAATCGAGAAATGGAGGATTGGCCGATTCAACTCGATAATTGAGAGAGGCAGATGCTTCAGACCAGCCGGCATGAAAATAATGGAAGTCTTTGTCAGCCTGTGTATCTCCCCATTAATACCTATATCGACTACTCCGCCGAGATCATACGGGTCATTGTGGTTGGAGCCGATAAATCCTATCATCTCATCAAACCTGTGTACATGCTCATCATGCCCAGATAGCGGACGTACATCCGACGCATGTAAATACCATGAGGTGTTCATCTGGAATGATCCGGGGGCAACATTTGAGTCTATCCAGAGAAGACGCTCCGCGTAAGTCTTATAAAAAGCATTGAACTCTGCGCTCATAGCCGGCGCTTTCAGAGACTGCACAATATATTTTCCATACTCGCCTTCGTTGTTCATAACATAATCTTTCATAATAGCATATACCTTTCTTAACTGTGAGTTCTACTTGTTCTCACTTTTTTCTTTATTGATAACTCAAAGCCGCTTTCAGTCAGTTTTGTAGAACTAATCGGATTGGGTAAAAGACTCGCCGAGTAGAAAGCCAAAGGTTAGGGCTGTGCCTAAGCTGTTTCCCGCAACGTGTATCGGATAGTCTACACCGTAACGCCCTCCGGCGGTATTGCCGATTGCATATAACCCTCTAACCGGAGAGCTGTATTCATCAAGCACACGCATTTTTGTATCGACCCTTAGTCCTCCAACAACAGCAAGCAAGGCTGATCCAAATTTCATCCCAAAAAATGGAGGCTTATCAAGAGGTATGAGAAGCTCTCTGCGCTTTCCAAAGTCCTCATCTTTCCCCCCTGCAGCCATTCTATTATATCGCCCGAAAGTTTGTACGAAAGCGTCCTCCGGCACACCCATTCCGCGCGCAAGCTCCTCAGGTGTGTCTGCTTTCACCACGACGCCGCGTTCAATACCCGATTCGAAGTTCTTCTTCTCCCATTCTATGCTAAAATCGCTTTCGCCCAATAAGCAGTCTTGCCCCCAGAACATCCCGCCGCCATATTGCAGCGTAGGCGGTACTTTTGTTGCCCAGTCAGAATCGGCGATAGCCCATGCATATTCCAACCGCTCCCGAATTAGAGCGACAGACTTGCCTTGAACGTAATTATCTTCGTTCATAAATCGCGTACCATCTGGTTTTACGAACAGAAAAAAGAAATTGCTATAATGGAATGCCTGAGGATGCATGATCGTCGGGAACGGCGTATCTTCAAATGAACCGCCCGCCCAAAGCCCCATGCGATGACCATCGCCCATGTTTCCATCTTTTTTCCAATAGACTTTAGCAGCACAGCGATTCGCGATAGGAGCGAGATCCTTGCACATCTCATCGTTGCCTCCGATATTTCCCGTAGCCAGTACAACCCCGCCTCTGTGCCGCGCCCTAATCAGTAGATACCCGTCATGATCCCGTGCTATAACGCCGGTAACACGCCCGTCTTCCTTTACTAATTGCTCTGCCGGAGTTTGGTACAAATATTGAACACCTAGCTTGACGGATTCACAGCTCATTGCGTTTATAGCTGCCCCTGCAGGATGATTAGGTATTTGCCCCCCGGTGAAGCAGTGGGATGCGACGATTTCCCTGTATGTTTCGCCCTTGTACATGCAGCCTCGTAGCGCAGGAACCGCGCCGTATTCCGGCATTGTTACGATGTCTATCAGCCAATCCATAGCCCTTCCGCCGTTTTTCAGGTAGAGCCACAGGATTTTTTCATCACAGCGGTTTCCGCAAAGCTTGATCCATTCCCTGGCTACTGCTTCAGGGTCATTCTCATACCCACGCTCTTTTAAGTACCCGGAGTTGATGACTCCTATGTTTGCGCCGCAGGCCGTCCAACTTGAGCTTTTTTCAAGTACGACAACTTCGGCACCCATCTGTGCAGATCTGAGGGCGCAAGTAACGCCTGCAAAACCCGCGCCAATAACAACGACATCTGCAATAATTGTTCTTTTTATTTCTTCTTTGGGGATTGGGTCAGGCTGCCTAGCCCACCCTCCCCATTGTGCATTAATATTCGTCATAATACAACTCCTGTATCGTTTTTTAAACCTAATCTGCCCTATGCTAGTCTATCAATAGTACTTATGCGATAGTTCTTTAACTGCCCTATGCACCATAGCATTCTTTTCATAAACTGCCTTATCGCCTATTGCCCCCAAGTATCCGCCACTAAAACAATATCCGCCACCCGGCGCCAGAAGATCCATTTGATTCTTGATTGATTCGTAGATTTCCTCGTAGGTTACATCATCATTGAGGAGGGATTCCCTCGCATCCCAACCTCCAGTGATAACCAACCGGTTGCCGTACTTCTTTTTTACTGAGGCAAGGTCGTTGCAGGTCTGTGCAGGGTTCCATTCTGTGACGCCAATCTTTACAAGGTCGTCAAAGAAGCAGGCAGATTTTCCGCAGTTGTGCATTGAAATCGGGATGCCACGGTCCCGTCCGAACTTCAACTGCCTGTCGTAAAGCGGTATTAGAAACTCCCTGTACATCTCGACAGAAATAAAGGGATTTGCCCATGCTGCCGTGTCGTCTGCATTACCCCAGACATCTGGCTCGGCATATTCGATATACTTTGCGGCGACATCACAGTAGAAATCACATATGTACTCAAGCAACGCTTTGACTTCTTCCGGCTCTTCATACATTGCACAAAGCCCATTAGTAAACCCCATAAATGACATAAGATCCTGAAAGTATCCCATGTGTAATAGCATGATAACAGCCGACTTTGAGCGGTCTATTTTCAATCTTTTGAAATCATCTTTGCACATTTTTTCCCAATCGACATCCGATAGATTGGGTGCCTTGATAACATCGCGCCAGTTCCGTATATCATCCAATATAAAATCGCTTGTTTTTGGCATCAGGGCATTTCCCGCAGACTCCGTCGAAACATACTCAACGCCCCAGATATCGACCCCTCCGCCCCTTATCCTATGTTCAGTTACTATGCTGGGCTCCAAAACGACGTCTGACGGAGCTTCGTCTCCAAACCCTCTTCCCATAGTCAGCGTTGGAACCCAATCCGGAACCTCACCGCGCAAGCACTTTAAGTAATTCTCTTTAGCCGTCAGCATTTTCTATACCTCCATACATGTTGAAGTAAAGACTCCATATTGGGTTCATATGTTTACAACGCTTCATATACAATCTGCCCTTCAAATATCGTGCATACTGCACGCGAATCTTTAATTCCATCGGCGGGAGTTGCAAAAAGATTTCTGTCGAGAATTATGATGTCAGCATATTTGCCTGCTTCAAGTGTACCAACCTTGCTTTCCATATTGCTAGCGTAGGCTGAACCGACCGTATACCCCTTGAGCGCTTCAGTCAGTGTCATTTCCTCTCCCTGTGTGTATGGACTGCATACAGTGCCGTCAATATCCTTTCTGGTGACTGCTTTATAAATTGTTTCAAAAGGATTGAAGTCAACAACAGGAGAATCCGTTCCTATTGAAAACCTTGCTCCAGCTTCGCGCAGCTTCCGGAAGTTCCATTCAAGTTTGCTGCGTTCACCAATCCTCGTCGAGTAAATTCCTTTGCCCATGACTACATGTGACGGTTGGACGGATGCGATTACACCCAATTCCTTAAATCGCGGGATATCCTTCAAGGACACGATATCCAGATGCTCCACCGAATTCCGCAGGATCATATTTCCATTTGCGGCGTTTGATTTCTCAAAGCAGTCAAGTGCTAAGCGAACGGCAGCATCTCCACAGCAGTGGACTTTCACAGCATATCCCATTTTGTTCACTGCAGTTACCCATCTGTCATATGCCTCCGGCGGATAAAGAAATTCGCCTCTGATGCCGGGATTGTCCGCATAAGGCTCAAGCATCGCAGCCGTGTGGCCGAACGGGATTCCGTCAATGAATGTCTTTAAACCGGCAATACGAAGCTTGTCGCTGTTGATATACTCTTCCAGTATTCTGATTCTCTTGGCGTCCTCAATGCTTCCGTCCTTTGCAGGGCCATCGCCCGCCCAGAGGTATATGCGCAATGTGAGCCTTCCTGCGTTTTCAAGAGCCTTTAACGGCCACAGGTAATTAGTGATCGCTTGAGCAGGGATTGGGGACACATCAGTAAACCCGGTCAAACCATAGGAATTAAGCTCTTTTACAACTCTCGTCTGATACTCGGCTGTTTTTTCTGCTGTGTATACCGAGGATGCTGCAAACATGTTTACAATGAAGCAGATTTTCTCAGCCAAAAAACCTGCGAATCCGCCGTTTTCGTCACGCGGCGCCAACTCTGGCGGCGCATCGGGATTCTGACGTACTATTTCATCAAGTCCACATTCATCAATCGCCTTAGAGTTCAGCCAGAATGAATGCCCATCCGTTCCCTGCAAGTACACCGGGATATCCGGGAATGCAGCATCCAGTGACGCTTTTGTTGGTTTTCTGGGATTATATCCCCAGTTTGGCAAAAGCCATCCTGTACCATAAATGCGCTTTAGTTCCGGATGCGCCGCTGCGAAAGCCTTCACAGCTTTAACGCATTCGTCTTCGGATTTATACTTCTCAAGGCCGCCAGCAACTTCTGCGTACTGCTTGTTTGCAGTTCCCGCAAGATGTGCGTGTCCATCGCATATGCCGGGCATTATCAGTTTATCACCAAAATCCCTCATTTCAGTCCCGGGACCTACGTATCGCTCAATTTCCTCCCGCAATCCGACACAGACTATCTTATCCCTGGAAATAGCGATTCCTCCCGAGAATGGCGCATCATGCACAGAATCGAATATTGCACTGCTATACAGCACAAGGTTTGCACTCTTCACTTTATTCTCCTAACATTGTATTTTGTCATGTTCTTCATATCAGTATTTTGATCCTCCGAGTATATTAGTTTTAGAATACAGCCGTAACGCTAAACGCGCTATGCACGGCACCTTTGATTTCCGTCTGGTCATAGCAGTCGCCGATTAGGTAGACCCTCGTACCAGGAGCGGAGATTCTGAACGCCTGCGCCTCTTTAAATAGTGACTTCATACCAACGGCATATATCACGGTATCAGCTGTAAGCTCCTTTTCTTCGCCCGTCTCGGTGTTTTTGACAACTACGGATCGATCGTTTATTCTCTCAACGGTACTTTTGAACACTCCCCTAACATTATAATCAATGATTTCCCGTTCAAGACCCAACTGACCGCCTAATCCTCGCACAGAACCCGAGAAATTAAACCTATCAAGTATTTCAACGACCGTTACGTCTTTGCCTTCCATAGCGAACTGCACAGCACTTTGAATGCCAAGAGGACCTCCGCCAATAACAACCACATTATTACCAATCTGCGCGCTTTCTATTTCGGCATCAGGTGCCCACATAACATGCGGTTTGTCTATTCCGGGGATACTTGGCTTGATGGGTACTGCGCCCAACGCGACAAATACAGCCTCGTACCCCTCCTTTGCTAGTTCCTCAGGTTTCGCTTTAGTGTTCAACAGAACTTTCGCCTTAGTCATCCTGACCTGGTTTTGAAGATACTCCAGATACTGTGCAATGTCCGTTTTCCGGGGATCCAAAATAGCTTTTCTTAGATTACCACCGACCTCCTCGTCCTTTTCATACAACGTTACGTCGTGGCCGCGCTCCACAAGCGTCTGCATCGCTTGGATTCCCGCCGGACCTCCACCTATTACTGCCACCTTTTTCTTCTCAGCCGCCACTGGAACTCTATTTTCAGGATACTTCTCAGTCCTCGCGCGGAACGGATTGACAGAGCAAATATCACCTGCTCCATATTTATCAGGATATATGCACGAGCATCTTATGCAAGGTCTGTGCTCAACCTCAAGCCCCTCTGCGCCTTTATGGGGCATATCCGGGTCTGCGATAAGCGCACGCAGCATCGCAACAAAATCCGCTGTCCCGCTCGCTATGATATCTTCGCACTGCTCATGTGTTTTAATTGCTCCTACCGCCGTAACACGGATATCCGGAAATTCCTTCTTAATTTTACCTGCCCAGTGTACGTTATACATTTGCGGGTATGTATATGGAAGATGCAGCGGCCCCATAAGCCAAGGTTCGCCCTGTGTATCGTGCAGACCTCCGGACACATGGAATATGTCCACCTTGTCATTTACTATATCAATAAATTCAAGCGTGTCTTTGAACCGGGTGTGACCTTCATTATACTCGTCGCCAGAGATTCTATATTCAATGACAAAATCCTCACCTACCAACTGCCGCGTCAAATCAAGCACCTCAACAGCAAACCGAGCACGGTTGTGGGCAGAACCTCCGTACTTGTCTTCCCGCCTGTTGAAGAAAGGGCTGAAAAATTGTGCGAGCAAGTTACCGTGCGCACCGTGCAGCATTACCGAATCCATCCCCGCTTTTTTGCAGCGGAGTGCGGCATTCGCGAATTTCCATGCGGTCTCTTCTATTTTTACCTTGCTCATCTCGCGCAGGGGCAGAGGGGCGCGGCCTTGCTTTGTCGCGCGAACAAGCTCTGCTGCCGTAATAAAGGCAGAAGGCGCCCATCCCTGCTCGCCGGCTGTGGTCCCCGGTATATTACCCTGTGTCGCACCATTATGGTTTATTTCCATCTGCCCGTGTGCGCCGTAGAGCTTGCACATCGCTGCAAATGTAGATAGCGGCGGAATGCACTCATCATAAAACATATCAAGCTGCCCGCCCCCACCTTCATCATTGCATTCAGAAAGGTCAATAGAGACATTTCCTATATTGACGACGGCTGCACCGCCTTTGGCAAACGGTCTGAAGTAGTCAAGAAAACCTGGAGTAACGAACCCCCTCTCATCACCTGCGCCACCGCAACCTGGCGGTGCAAACTGTATACGGTTTTTATAATAGACTCCCCTTATCTCGATTGGTTCATACAAGTGCATGAATTTTGTACTCATTCTCTAACCTCCTCTTATAACGATAAGTCATTAATCTGTCTAACATTGTGACAAGACACGAAATGCCCCGGTAGTATCTCCTCATAATCAGGAAATCTATTAATGCAGATATCTGTAGCGTATTGACAACGCGCAACGAAACGGCATTCATCTTTTGGTTCGATTGGTGTGGACAGTTCGCCCTTAAGCTCGACTCTTTTTTTAATTTTGTCAATATTCGGAGTGGGAATCGCCGAAAGCAACCCTTTTGTGTACGGGTGGAGCGGCGCTTTGAAAAGCTCCCTTGCTGTGCTTTTCTCCACCATAGCACCCACATACATAACAAGAATGTCCGTAGAAATATGCTTAACAACGGAGAGATCGTGCGTTATAAAAATATATGTCAAACCTTGTTGAACCTGCAAATCCTGTAACAGGTTAAGAATTTGTGCTTGAATCGATACATCCAGAGCTGAAACTGGCTCATCACATACTATGAACTTTGGTTTTAACGCTAAAGCTCTGGCTACGCCAATGCGTTGCCTTCGCCCACCATCAAGTTCATGTGGGTAGGAAAACGCAAATCTCTTTGCCAGCCCGACCATATCCATTAATTCATTAACTCTTTTTTCCCTTTGCTTAGAGTCCATCAGGCGAAAAGTCTTAAGGGGGTCAGCAATAAGCTCCGAAACACAGAGCCTTGGATTTAGCGATGAGTAAGGGTCTTGAAAGATTATCTGCATCTGCTTGCGCAATTCACGGTTTTCCTTTTCCCTTAAGGTCGTAATGTCTTTCCCATCAAAGAATATTCTGCCATCAGTCGGCTCAATAAGCTTGAGAACGACTCTTCCAAGCGTCGATTTCCCGCAACCACTTTCACCGACAACGCCGAGTGTCTCTCCCTCGTTGATTGAAAAATTGACGTCATCAACAGCGTGCAGTAAACCCGACGGGGTTTTGAAGTATTTTTTCAGATGCTCCGCTTTGAGAATCTCGCCCATAGTCAATATCTCCTTTTAAGCTCGTGGACATCTAATAAAATGCCCCGATTCAATCTCAGACATCAGAGGCCGTGTTTTAAAACAAACATTGTCAGCGTGAGCGCAACGTTCACTGAATATGCAGCCTTCCGGCAGATTTGCCGGATCCGGCATCAACCCTGGAATCGGCTTGAGTCGTTCTACATCATTATCAAGGTCAGGAATTGACTCAAAAAGACCAATAGTGTACGGATGCGCAGCGTTTCGAAAGATGTGCTCAAGTGTTCCATATTCAACGATTTCTCCAGCATACATAATGGCGACCTCGTCGCATGTCTCGGCAACAATTCCAAGATCATGTGTAATCAACAGCATAGATGTTTTTAACTGTTTCTTCAGGTCGTTCATCATCTCAAGCACCTGTGCCTGTATCGTGACGTCTAGCGCTGTAGTCGGTTCGTCCGCAATAAGAAGCTTAGGGTTGCATGCAAGCGCCATTGCAATAACGACACGTTGCTTCATCCCTCCAGAGAACTGATGAGGGTACTCAATGCTGCGCTCCGGCTGGATTCCCACCGTTTCAAGCATCTTTAGACTTCTCTTAGCCGCCTCTACCTTTGAACAAGCCCCGTGTTGATATATGACTTCTGAGATTTGATCGCCTATGCGCAATATAGGGTTAAGCGCTGTCATCGGATCTTGAAATATCATAGAAATCTTATTGCCGCGGATTTTACGAATGTCTTTCGTACTCATGTTAAGCAGGTTTCTGCCCTCGAAAACTATCTCACCTCCAGTTATTTTCCCTGGTGGATTCGGAATCAGTCCCAGTATCCCAAGCGCGGTTGTCGTCTTACCGGCACCGGTTTCACCGACAAGCCCCATCGTCTTACCCTCTTTTATGGAAAAAGAGACGTTGTTCACCGCGTATATCACATTCTCTCGTGTAACATAATTGATAGATAGGTTTTTAATATTCAACAAGCTCATATTCTCCCACCTAATTTCTCAGTTTCGGATCTAGTGCGTCTCTGAGCGCGTCGCCGAGGAGATTGAAACCGAACATCGCTAATGCTATAAAGAGCGATGGGAACAGTATTATCGGGTAGAACTCCACTATGTATGAGCGCCCGTCTGCGAGTATCGAACCCCATTCCGGCGTAGGCGTCTGCACTCCTAGCCCTATAAAACTCAGCGCGGATATGGCCATAACATTGCCACCGATGCTCAATGACGATATGACAATCAGTGGCGCGAGAGTATTTGGAAGTATATGTCTGAGGATAATCCTCAGATGATTTGACCCCGTCGCCCTAGCTGCCTCAACAAATTCGTTGTCTCTGATAGACATCACGGTTGAGCGCATCATCCTTGTACATGGGGGTATACCTGATATTGATATAGCCAGAGCCGTATTTATTGGTCCGGTTCCTAAAGCTGCTGATATGATGATGGCGAGAAGAAGCGCGGGTACCGACATTAGGATGTCCATAGCCCGCATAATTATAGAATCACATTTTGAGCCGAAGTACCCGGAAATCGATCCGAGAATCATTCCTAACCCAAGCGAAATCACAACGGCAACAACCGAAACCATCAGAGAGATACGTCCACCGTAAAGCAAACGTGTCCAAAGGTCCCTGCCTAAATGATCAGTTCCAAGTATGTACTCAGCGCTAGGAAATTGTAACTTGACGGTGAAATTTTGCTCATTAACTCCATATTTTGTGAACAGATTCGCAAAAACAATTAAAACCAAAAGAATAAAAACAATAGTGAGCCCGACCATACCAAGTTTGTTCCGCACAAGTCTGGATACCGCATAGCGACTTTGGCCTTTGCGTTGTGCGATTTCCGCCAAACTGTTTTCAATCTCCTGCTTTTTCCTTTTAGATACGAATATCATGCTACGTCCCCGCCCCCTTCAATCGCATTTTGAGCAATTCTACGCTTCTTAACAAGCGATGTGTATTGGGCTTTGATTCGCGGATCTATAAACGCGTAAACTATGTCGACAAGCAAGTTGATAAGACATATGAAAAACGCTAGAACAATGACGATTCCGTTAATAACAGGGTAATCACGGGATTGTATTCCCGATACCAAATACATTCCCAAGCCAGGCATGGAGAATATTGTTTCTACAATGACCGAGCCGGCTAAGATAAAGGCTATCTGCCCCCCAACAGCTGTTACGACAGGAATAAGGGCATTTATTAACGCATGTTTACAAATAACGGTGACTTCACCCAGCCCTTTGGATCTTGCTGTCCTGATGTAGTCCTGCCTAACAACCTCAAGCATTGCTGTCCGTGTCATTCTTATCATGATAGCAATGCCGAACATAGAATTTGATGTGACCGGCAGAATCCACCCTCTTATTCTGGCACCTCCGCCGATTACAGGCAACCAACGCAACTGACCAGCGAAAATCATTAGAAGTACCAATGCGAGCACAAATCCTGGGATAGCTGCAAAAATCAAAGCGGCTGATGTGAACGAAATGTCGAGCGTACTATACTGTTTTATTGCGGAGAAGATGCCAAGCGGTATTCCGATAATGATCGATATGGCGACGCTTGACAAACCGAGTCTGATCGTAATGGGCATTCTGTTCGCAAGCTCCTCAGCTACGGGAATATTAGTTTGGTAGGACTTACCCAAGTCAAAACGGGTAACGAGGTTTCGGACATAATCCAACAGTTGCCTTATAAACGATTTATCAAGACCCAACTCCACAGATTTTTCCTCGTATCTTTCTGGTGAATAAGAAAGCCCAAGAATTGTAATTACAGGATCTCCCGGCGACAATTTACTGATGGTGAACACAAGTACTAAAACACAAAAGGCAACAGGAATAACCAGCAACAACCGTTTAGATATGTACCTAAGCAATTAACTTCACTCTCCATTCCATATCAGCAATAAATGATAATAATGATGGCAGCCTGGATTAAAGTTGACGCACGGCAGGGAAACCCGTAAACGAAATCATGCTACGGACTTCCCTCGCGTGGCATTTTCTATGCGCAAGTACGAATGTATTACCTGTAAGCAACCTGTCCGAGCATCATCAGATTAGCGTAGTTCTCCAAGTACACATAGCGTTCAATATCAGCGGAACTAAACACATTTGTTTTGTATCCAACGGGATAGGTAACTATACAAATCGGAAAGCTGAGATAATTATCGCGCATATATTGCTGTAGATCCTTGTATAATTGGAGTTGTAGGTCAGGATCTGGGCAAAAAAGCGCCTCCGCAATCTTTGCCTGAACTTCATCGTCGTGCCAGTATGAGAATAAGAAAGATAATGTATAACGATCCAAGTTGCTAAAAGGGTCGCGCGTAACAGACCCATTTCCGTTTTCCAAAACGGCGGCGTCCGTCCCTCCAGGAGTAACCCATCTGGCTAAAGCGCTTGATACATCGCCATATTCGACATTCATCACTATACCCACCTGATCAAGATAATACTGCATAGCGTCAAGAAAATTCTTGTATCCTTCGTTATCCATCGTATAAACATTAAACGCGACCTCCCTAGGCGCGTAGCCTGCTTCATCCAGCGTTCGTTTCGCAAGTTCAGGATCGTACTCATACTTTGTTACGTTTTCATTGTTATAGATTGTGCCGGGTACAGCAAATGAGTTCGCGGGTATATACATGCTTTCGCCAATTCTTTGAAATCCCAACTGCTCCCAGTCACAGGCGTGCGCTATCGCTTTGCGTACTGCAATATCGTTGAAAACCGGCATAGCCGCGTTGCTCAAAAAGAAAAAAGAAACGACACCCATATCCTTGAGCAAAACGTCAATTCCATCCCCTCCGTCCCTGCGGAATCTATCATAACTCTGTAGCGACAGTCTT